>MTLE01001077.1_pt1 | contig 65022 bp, 53 predicted proteins | sample 1982461 | NCBI WGS metagenome assembly MTLE01 (sample SAMN05712605, study PRJNA340218) | biofilm metagenome | isolation source: sample SPL anode biofilm adapted to -200 mV | place: USA | collected 2012-02-03 | reverse complement strand
CCAGCCGCTTGGGAGCGGCGGCCAGGGGCAGGAGCATCCCCAGGGAAAGCAGGATGGCGACGACCTTCATGACTAGCCCCAGGCCTTGGCCTTGGCGGCGTTGGAACCGGCGGCCCGGCCCATCACCAGGCAGTCGATGACCGCGCAGCTGCCCAGGCGCACCGCGCCGTGCACGCCGCCCGTGGCTTCGCCGGCCGCGTACAGGCCCTCGATGGGCTTGTCCGTGGAGATGTCCATGGCCTGCGCTTCGGTGTTGGTGTAGATGCCGCCCATGCAGTGGTGGACCTTGGGGAGCAGGCGGGAGACATAGAAGGGTGCGGTCTCCAGGGGCAGGGTGCCCTGGGGGAGCTTGGTGCTGACCTTGATGTCGTCCTTGGGATCCTTGGGGTCGCTGTTGCGGATGTTCGTGTTGTACTTGGCGACGGTCTCCAGGAAGGCCGCCCTGGGCATGCCGTAGGCGTCCGCCACGGCTTCCAGGCTGTTGTAGGCCTTGACCACGCCGCTCTTCTGCAGCTTGTCCATGACGCCGGGGGTGAGCCGGGAGACGGCCTTGGCATCGGCGAAGGCGACGCACTTGTGGCCCTGGTTCATGAGCATCATGATGGCGTCGGCGCGGATCTTGCGGTTGGCCAGCTCATCGATGAAACGCTTGCCGGTGGTGGCGTCCACCCAGATGCCGTACATCGAGGCCGCCTCCTGGGCGAAGTGCGGGGCCAGGCCGAAGCCCTTCTCGTCCGGGCTCGCCCAGGGGCCCACCTGGATCCAGTCGCCCTGGATGATGTTGCAGCCGATGCGGGAGGCCTCGCGCCACATCTCGGCGGTGGCGCCGGGCTGGTTGGTGCTCTCCACCTTGGCGGTGAGCTTGGGGTCCTGGATCATGCGGTAGGCCACGTCCTGGCCGAAGCCGCCGTGGGCCAGCACCACGCCCTTGCGGGCCCGGATGGTCCTGAGCTTGCCGCTGTCGGCCTTGGGGAACTCGTAGCCTTCGCGGACCTGCAGGCCCTTGACCCGGCCGTCCTTGTCCCGGTAGATCTTCGTGACGAAGGTCTCCAGGCGGGGCTCCACGCCCAGGGCCTTGAGCTTGGCCAGCTGGGGGAGCACGATGGCCGAGCCGCTGGAGTTGTAGGTCTTGTAGCTGCGCTTGACGGTGTGGCCACCTTCCTGAACCAGCTCGTTGTCCAGGTACTTCACGCCCAGTTCGCTGATGGTCCACAGGACGGTCTCCGTGGACTTCTCGGAGATGAGCTTGACCAGGCCGGGGTGGTTGAGGCCCAGGCCCGCCACCATCATGTCCTTGGCCATGAGCTCGGGGGAGTCCTTGATGCCCATCTTCGCCTGCAGGGGGCTGCCGGCGGCGGACACGATGCCGCCGTTGATGATGGAGTTGCCGCCCGGGGTGGGCATCTTCTCCAGCACCACCACGGAGGCCCCCGCCTTCTTGGCCTCGTACGCCGCGGCCAGACCGGCGAAGCCGCTGCCCACGATCACCACGTCGAAGGTCTCGTCCCATTTGCGGGGCATGGTGGAATCCACCACGGCGCCCTTCGGGGCCGCGCCGTCCAGGGGCAGCTGGGTCAGGGCCAGGCCGCCCATGATGGCGCCGCCGGCGCCCAGGAAGCCCCGCCTCGACAGACCGCTCTTCTCGTCACTCATGATGTTCCTCCTTGCGGGCCCCAGGGCCCGGATGATGGGTTAGAAGATGTAGAGCACGCCCACGCCGAAGGCCTTGGTGTCCGCGCCGGGGTTGATGCCGGCCAGGACGGGGAAGGCGCCGTAGGTGGATGCGGCCTTGTTGACGATCGTGTAGTAGGTGGCGAACACGTCCATGGTGCGGGTGACGGCGTAGTTGTAGCCCACGGTCGCCTGGGTGGCCCCCAGGCCCTCGACGTTGGCGCTGGCGCCGCCCACCAGCTTGGCGCTGCCCTTGTCGGCGGTGCCGTAGAGGCCCCAGATCTTGTGCTGGCCGAAGCTCTGCTGGGCCGAGACGCCCCAGGCGGTGCGCTTGTATTCGCTGACCTTGCCGGCCACGGTCTCGTCGTTGTGGTAGGTGAGCTGCTCGGCGATGGCCGTGAAGCGGGTGCCGGTGGAAGGAATGGCATAGAACACCGCCAGTTCGTGGCCCTCGTCCTTGGAGGAGGCGTTGGCGAGGCCGGGGGCGGTGGCGTTGGCGGTGAGCTGGGAGAGGCCGAAGTAGTCGTTGTGGCGCTCGTAGCCGTAGTGCACGGTGAGGCCGCCGGTGCGGTAGCTGAGCAGCGCGGAGATGACGGTGGGGGAGTACTGCGCCTGGGAGGCGGCGTCGGAGGTGGGCTTGGACTCGTTCACCGAGTAGGCCACCCGGGCGCTGAAGCCCGACATGTCGGGGGTCCAGTACTGGATGCTGTTGCCCTGCCGGCGGTTGAAGGACGCGTCGTTCTTGGTGCCGGCGCGGCCCGAGTTGGTGACGGTGCCGGGCACGTTGAAGCCGGGGTTGCCGGTGAGGCCGTTGTCGAAGGGGAAGAGCCCGCGCTGGGTGCCCGTGAACAGGGTGGGGAACTTGTAGGGGGTGTCCCAGTTGCCCACCAGCACGGTGCCCCAGGAGGCGCCGGAGAGGCCGATGGCGCTGTTGCGGCCGGCCAGGACGCTGGGGGCGTCCCCGTCCACGCTCACGGAGCTCTCCACCTGCCAGATGAGCTTGAGGTCCTCGCCCTTGATCTTGAAGTCGCCCTTGAAGCCCAGGTTCGAGGTGCTGCAGGTGATCCGCAGCTTGGAGGGCACGTTGGTGGCCGAAGGCGAGACGGTCACCAGGGAATTGCCGTCGGTGGCGCGGGTGCTGGCGTCCGAGGCCTGGACGTTGTCCGCGAAGGCGATGAGGGTGCCGTAGATGGTGACGTTGGGTTTGTCCTGGGCCTGGGCGGCGGCGGCGACCGCGAAAAGGCCGGCGGCGAGGGAGAGAGAACGCCTAGAAATCATGGGAACTCCTTCATTCGGGCAGGCCACGGGCCGCCCAGGTGGGGTAGGGGATTCAGGCTTGACCTGAGTCAATTGACCACGAGGTCTTTAATTAATCCTAGGGCCGGATATCAGGCCCACCCAGGGAACAACCACTCATGTTCCGGTGGAATCCCGGCCGGTTTAAAAAATCTTCAAACCCGCACCAGCAGAGGGTTCGAGAGGGTACACCCTCCCTTTGCGGACCCGGCTCCGGGCGGTCCTGGTATTAATTGGACCTTTCCTGGTGAATCTTCGCCCATTCCGGGTTCAAACCCATGCGCTGGTTGCGGTAATCCGTGGGCGTCTCGCCCACCACCCGGCGGAAGGCCTTGGCGAAGTAGGACGGGTCCTCGAAGCCCAGGTCCAGGGCGATCTGCTGCACGGACTCGGCGCCCTGGGTCAGCATGCGCCGGGCCTCGATCATGCGGCGCTCCTCCAGGGCGGCGTGGGGGGACTTGCCCAGGGTGCGCTGGCAGATGGTGGCCAGCTTGCGCTGGGAGCAGCGCAGTTCCCGGGCGAAGCGCCCCACCTCCCACCGGGCCCGGTACGCCTCGTCCAGGAGCCGCGTGAAGCGCTGGAAGAGAAGGTGGTCCGCCAGGGGGAGGCTTCGGTCGGCGGGCTGCTGGCGCTGGCAGGCGTGGTGGAGCAGTTGCAGGAAGGCGGCCAGCACATGGAACTGCACCGTGGGGCAGCTGCCGCCGGCCTCGTCCTCGCCCTCGTGGAGGATGCGGGCCAGCCCGCACAGCCGCTCGGCAATTCCGGGCACGGGCAACGCCAACCCACCGGGGGGGAAGGCGTTGGAAGCCAGGAGGGTGCTGCCGGGGGGCAGGTATTCGTCGGTGAACCCGATGGCCCAGCCTTCCGAATCCGCCGACGGCAGGTAGAGATGCGCCTGCCCGCGGGGGACCACCAGCACCCAGGGGGCCTTGAACGTCACGGTCTCGCCGTGCATGGTCTGGCTGCCGCCGCCCCGGGTGAGCACGAAGATCTGGTGGAAGGGGTGGGCGTGCAGGGCCGGCTCGCTGCACTGGAAGCGCAGGTTCTTGACCTCGGTGAGGGGGAAGATGGACAGGGCGGTGCGGGGCATGGAAAACCTGGACAGGCCCGCAGAATAACAGGATTCCGGCTATTCGTGAAATAAAGATCGATTAGTCCGGAAGGCGCGGCATGGCTGGATCCGGTCGGGATGGTATCCTGGCTGCGATGGAGGAACGCATGGCCGAAGCAGTGCCCGCCACGCCCGCAGCGGAAAAGCAGGAAGTCCCCAAGCAGGTCTGCCAGAAGTGCCGGAACGAGTACCCGCTGGAGGCCTTCGCCCACGCCGTGGAAGGCCAGGAATGCGTGTGCAGGCGCTGCCTGGCCGTGATGGGCTACAAGGTATAGCCATGGAAACCCAGGCAGCGAGCACCTCGTCCATCCTGCAGGCGGTGATGGCGGGCCGGCGCATCGACGAAGCGGAGGCCCTGCGCCTTTTCGAGGACGCCAGCCTCCCGGACCTCTCCGCGGCGGCCTCCAGCGTCCGCAGGCGCCTGAACGACCCCGCCCGGGTGAGCTTCGTGGTGGACCGGAACGTGAACTACACGGACGTGTGCAACGTCTACTGCACCTTCTGCGCCTTCTACCACAAGCCCGGCAGCCGCGACGGCTACCTCCTCACCCGCGAGCAGCTGCGCCAGAAGGCCGAGGAAACCAAGGCCGTGGGCGGCACGGGCTTCCTCCTGCAGGGCGGCGTGAATCCCGACCTGCCCTGGAGCTACTACCTGGAGCTGTGCTCGTACCTGCGCTCCCTGGGCATCTGGGTGCACGGGTTCAGCCCGGTGGAGATCCAGATGATGGCCAGGCTCAGCGGCCAGTCCCTGGAAAAGACGATCATGGACCTGCGCGACGCGGGCCTGGGGAGCATCCCCGGCGGCGGCGCCGAGGTCCTGGTGGAGCGGGTGCGCAAGCGCATCGCCCCCCTCAAGGGCGGCCCGGAGAAGTGGCTGGAGGTCATGGAGGCCGCCCACGCCGTGGGCATGAAGACCACCGGCACCATGATGTTCGGCATCACCGAGACCCTGGCCGAGCGGGTGGAGCACTTCCGGGTGCTGCGGGAGCAGCAGGACCGGGCCCTGGCCCGGGCCAACGGGGGCGGCCACACGGCCTTCGCGGCCTGGCCCTTCCAGAGCGGCCACACCCCCTGGGAGGGCAAGGTGCCCAGGCCCACCGACGCCGAATACCTGCGCACCATCGCCATCGCCCGCATCTACCTGGACAACATCCCCCACATGCAGAGCTCCTGGGTCACCATGGGCCGCAAGACCGGGCAGATGGCCCTCCACTACGGCTGCGACGACATGGGCAGCCTCATGCTGGAGGAGAACGTGGTGAGCGCCGCGGGCACCTGCTACTCGGTGAACCGGGAGGAGATGGAACGCATGATCCGCGGCGCGGGCTTCGAGCCCTGGCAGCGGGACAACATCTACCGCCCCGTGGCCTGACCATGGTGCCCGCAACCGCACTCAGCCTGGCCCTGGTCCTGGCGCCGGGCGCCGTGAAACCCCGGCCCCCCAAGGCCCCCAGGGCCGCCAAGGCCCCGGCGTCCGCCGCCAAGGCCCCGGCGTCCGCCGCGAAGGGCGACCCGTCCGTTCCGTCCGCAGGCAGCGCCGCCGAGCGCGTGGACCCCGCCACCGGCAGGGGCCGCTCCGTGGGGGCATTCCGGGAATCCCGCACGGATTTCCAGGCCACCCCCATGCCGGACGGCCGCGTGCTCATCACCGGCGGCACCCTCAAGGGCCCCACCACCGAATGGTTCGACCCCGCCACCAACCGCTTCAGCCCGGGTCCGCCCCTGACCCGCTCCCGCCAGGGACACCGGGCCCTGGCCCTGAAGGACGGCCGCGTGCTGGTCCTGGGCGGCACCGAAGCCCCGGCCCCCGCGGAAGTACTGGAACCGGGCGCCGCGGCCTTCCAGCCCCTGCCCGGGGGCGCCGCCTTCGCCCTGTGCGCGGACGCCGTGGAAATGGACGACCGCGTGCTCCTGGTGGACGGCGCGTCCGGGGCCCTGTTCACCTGGGACGGGCGGAAGAGCCCTTCCCACAGGGGCACCCTGGCCCGTCCCCGGAACTTCTTCCGCCTGGTGCGCCTGAAGGACGGCCGGGTGGCCATCACCGGCGGCTGGCCCTCCGAGGCGGCGGTGCGTGGCCGCGCGGCCGCATCCGGCCCCAGCCTTCCCGTGGAGGTCTACAATCCCCGCTGGTCCTCGCTCACGTCCTGGTCCCAGATCCCCCAGCCCCGGGCGCGCCACCAGGCGACCCTGCTCGCCGACGGCCGGGTGTGCCTGTGGGCGGGCGTGGGCCTGGACCCGGACGTGCCCGTGAACGAAATGGAAATCCTGGATCCGGCCAAGGAAACGGTCACCCGCGGCCCCGTCCTGGACCTGCAGGGCAACCCCAGCCCCGCCCTGGCGGGCGGCTTCTACCTGCCCGAGCGGGGCCGGCGCCTCCTGGCCTGCTCCGATCCCCTGAACCTGGCCGCGGCCGTTCCCGGCCCGCGCCTGGCCAACGGCTACCTGGGACCGGTGCTGGTGCCCCTCAAGGACGGAGGCGTCCTGGTGCTGGGGGCCCCCGCCTTCGGCGATCCCCTGGACCGCTGGGACCCCCGCACCCGCCAGGGCGCCGTGGTCGGCACCCTGCGGGAGGGCACGGCGGGCCTGGGGCTCCTGCCCGACGGCCGGGTCCTGGCCCTGGGGGACGTTGTGGATCTGGTGGATCCCCGCACCGGCAACCTGACCCCCCTGGGATGGCGGGAGGACCTGCAGCCGCTCCTTGCCGCCCTGCGCCCCGCGCCCGCGGGCCCCGCGGTGCCCGATCGCCCGGGAGCCGCCGTGGTGCCCCTGGACAGGGCCCGGGCCCTGGTGGTGGGCGGGGGTTCCCCCGACGCCCCCTCGGGCACGGTGGAAATCCTCGACCTGAAGAAGAAGACCCTCGCCCCCGCCGGATCCCTGCGGATCCGACGCGCCCGGCCGGCGGGGCTGAAGCTCAATGACGGTTCCGTCCTGGTGTGGGGGATGGGCAAGGAGTGAATTCCGTGGAAAACAAGACCCTACTTTTCGGCATCGTCGGCGGCTCCGGCAGCGGCAAGACCTCCATCGCCAACGCGCTCCTGCGCCGCATGGGCGAAGAGAAGGTGGATGCCCTCCTGCTGGACATGGACGCCTACTACGCCCCCCTGGAGGTGGTGAAGGCCCGCTTCCACGGCGGTCCCATCAACTGGGACCATCCCCACGCCTTCGACCTGGAACTCATGGCCTCCCACCTCAAGGCCCTGGGCCAGGGCCTGCCCATCCGCAAGCCCATCTATGATTTCAAGACCTCCGACCGGGTGGGCTGGGAGGAGCCCCTGTACCCCGGCCAGGTGGTGGTGCTCGAGGGCCTGCTGCTGTTCGCGCTGCCCGAACTGCGCGACCAGATGGACGTGAAGATCTTCGTGGACACCGACGCCGACATCCGGATCCTGCGCCGCATCCAGCGCGACACCGCCGAGCGCGGCCGCTCCATCGAAAGCGTCATCGACCAGTACCTCAACTCCGTGCGTCCCATGCACCTGGAATTCGTGGAGCCCAGCAAGCGGTGGGCCGACCTCATCGTCCCCGTGGGCGTGGAGAACACCACCGCCCTGGACATGCTGTTCCACCACGTCCTGGGCCGCCTGGGCGCCCAGGGCTAGCGACGCAGCGCCCGGGCCACCACCTGGGCCAGCTCGACCCCGCGGAACGGCTTGTGGAGGAAACCCGCGAGGGCGTATTCCCCGAGGTTGGCGAGGTCGTCCCCCTTGGAGAACCCTGAGCACATGACGACGGGTATGTCCGGGTCCAGGTCCCGGATCCGGGCGAGCGCTTCCCGCCCTCCCATGGCGGGCATGATCATGTCCAGGAGGATCAGGTCGATCTGGCCCTTCCTCGCCCGGAAGAGTTCGATGCCCGCACGCCCGTCCTCCGCGGTGAAGACGGTGTAGCCGAGCCGCTCCAGCATCGCCCTGCCGGTGACGCGAAGGAGGTCGTCGTCATCGATGAACAGCAGGGTGCCCGTGCCCTCCTCGGGCAGGGCCGTGGCGGCGGGGGTCACCTGGTCCCGGGAGGCCAGGGGCAGGTAGATGTGGAAGGTCGTGCCCCGTCCCGGCTCGGAATCCACCGTGATGGCGCCATGGTGATCCTGGACGCTGCCGTAGACGGCTGACAGGCCGAGCCCGGTGCCTTTGCCCTGTTCCTTGGTGGTGAAGAAGGGTTCGAATATCCGGTCCCTCACCTCCGGGCTCATGCCCGTCCCCGTATCCCGGACCTCTATTTCCAGGAAATCGCCGGGCGCCAGGTCGAAGGGCACCGCGTCGCAAAAGGCGCCGTCGAGGGTCCGGGTCATGAGCTTGAACCCAAGGGCTCCACCCGCGGGCATGGCGTGGCCCGCGTTGATCCCCAGGTTCAGGAAGGCGTTCTGGAGCAGGGCATCGTCTCCCACGACCCAGGTGTTCGCCGCCTGGGCATCGACCCGGATCTGGATGTTCCTGTCGAGGGTCCTCGCGAGGATCTCCGTGACGTCCTTCACGATGGCAAGGACATCCACCGGCGAGCTGGCCTTGGGCGCCTTGCGGGAAAAGGCCAGGAGCTTCTGGGTCAACTTGCCCGCCCGTTCCGCGGCAAGGATGATGAGATCCAGCAGGTTTTCCCGTTTCTCGACGGCACCCGCTTCATACCGCAGGACCTCCGCGGCCCCGATGATCCCGGCAAGGGAATTGTTGAAGTCATGGGCTACGCCGCCCGCCAGTTGCCCGATGGCCTCCATCTTCTGGGCCTGGGCCAGCTGCTCGGAAAGGCGCTTCCGCTCCGTGATGTCCACCAGGAACCCGCTGATCAGGCCCTGGTCCCGGTCCAGGTAGGCAAAGATGGCGTGGAACTTGGGTTTCCCGTCCACGAGCCGCACGGCCACCTCGCGGCCCATGACTTTGCCGGTGGCCAGGATCTCCTTCTTGTAGTCGGCATAGGCGTCGAGGGAAGGCCACCGGGCGGCGGGATTTCCATACCGCTCGTTCAGTTGCTCCAGGGAGTCGCATTCAAATTGACGCAGGGTCACCCGGTTGGAAAACTCGAAGGGGCCATCCAGCCGCAGACGGAAGACGCCGATGGGGGAATCCTCGACGATCTGGCGGTACCTCGCCTCGCTCGCCTCCAGGGCCTCCCTCATCAGGAGTTCCTCGGTCACGTCCCGGCCCTCCGCCAGGAGGTGGGTGATCTGCCCTTGGCTGTCCCTGAGCGGCGAGATGAAGAAGTCGGCCTTCTTGAGCTGGCCGCCCTCGCCAAGGTAGCTGGCCTTGCTGTGGAAGACGGTGCCCCCCACCGCCTCGGCCACGCCGCGGCGGATCATGGCCTGGGCCTCCTCCGAATGGGACCACCAGGCCAGGTCCCAGAAGGGGCGGCCGGCCACCGATTCCAGGGGTGCGCCGATCGCTTCCAGGGCGGTCCGGTTCGCGAATTCCAGATCCCCTCCGGGCGAGAGCACGGAGAAGAAATGGACCGAATAATCGATCGCCTCCCGGCGCAGGTTCTCGCTGTCCTTGAGCGCCCTCACGGACGCGGCGATGCGCCGGGTCATGAGGTTGAACGCCACGGCCAACCGGTGCAGCTCGTCCTTGCCCGGGATGTCCAGGTCGTCCGGCTCGGCGCCGAGGGCAAGGTCTTCCGTGGCCTGGGTCAACCGCTGGATGTTCCGGACGACCTTGTGCCGGATCAGAAGGAGCGAAGCCACGATCCCCAGTAGGCAGAAGGCCGATGCCCCCGCCACCAGCAGGGCGATCCTCCGATCGGCCTCCGCGGTGGTGAGGTGGCTGGGCACCGTCAGGACCACGGTCCAGCGTTCCGCAGCGGACCCGACCTGGATGGTGGTGAAGGCGAGAATGGACCCCCGGGACGTGAACACCCCTTCCCGGGCCCCTCCGCCTGGCAGGGAGAACGCCTGGCCCGCCTCCTGGGTGTGACCCACCCGTTCCGCCTGGCCGGTGGCACCGGCGACCACGCCGCCCTGGGAGAGGATGTACAGCTGGCCCGCCCCGCCGTACAGGTGGACCTGATCCGCCAGGTGCTGGAGGTAGCCCAGGCGGTAGTCCACCCCCACGATGCCTACGGAACGGCCCTGGCGGAGGATCGGCACCACCAGCGACGTCATGAAGACCTTCTCGCCGCGAAGGGGATATTCGTACGGCTCCAGCAGGCATTCCCGCCCGGACCTGAGCGGAAGGAGGTAATAGTCGCCCTTGCCAGGGGTGTCGTAGAACTGGGCGGGCTCACATTGGATGGAGCCGTCCTGGGCCCGGTTCCACACCGGAATGAATCTCCCCGTGCGGTCATGCCCCGGCTTCCCGGCGAACCGGGCATCGGATCCGTCGAAGGCATCGGGTTCCCACACCGAGAACAGGTCGAGGAAATCGGGATTCTGTTCCAGGATGCTGCGCATCAGGGTGTGGGCCTCGGCCCTCGAGCCGCTCCCCGGCGCCTGGGTAAGGGCGCCAAGGGACTGGGCCACGACCCGGGCCACATCCATCGCCTTGTTCAGCTGGCCTTCAAGGCGTCCGGCCTCGCGGTGTGCGGAGGCCAGGAGGATGCCCCGGGCCTTGTCCAGGGATTCCGCCCGGGTGACCCAGGCGAAATAGCCGATCAGCATCGCGCACACCGTTCCCATGACCAGCCCGAACCAGATCGACAGGCGGAATTGGAGGGAGGAGTGCCGGCTCATGCTGGCTCCTGGGCGGCCAGGGAGGAAAGGCAAGGCTGGGGCAGGGTGCCGTGTTGGAAGGGTGGGGCGAGAGACAGGGGCAGGATGAACTCGAGGGCCCTCCCATGCAATCCATTAAACGTGGAATCGCGAGGCCTCCCGGGAGCCGGCGGCGAGGAGCGTTTCATCTTCCTTAACCAGGTAATCCTGCCCGACCCTTCGTCCCACCTTCCGGTCAAAGCGCGCCCGGCGGGCCCGCCCCAGGAGATGGAAGCCGTAGGCGGCCAGGAACAGCAGCGACGACGGACCGTGGACCCAGGCCAGGGCGGTGCGCCAGGCCGGATCCACACAGATCTGCATGCCGTAGCCCGCCATCACCATGGGGGCCAGGACCGCCGCCACCCCGAGCCCGGACCGGCGCCCCCGGCGGGTCCCCGAACGCAGGGACGGCACCACGTGCCCCCGCACCATCACCCCCAGGGTGAACACCAGCACCGGCCCCAGGAACACGTGGGCGTGCTGGCTCCAGCCCTGCAGCCGGTAGGGCTCGGGACCGAATTCCCCCGCGCGCTGGTGGAAGTACTTGAGCCAGCCGTACAGCAGGCCGGTGAGGGCCATCCCCGCGGCCGAAAGGTGGAGGCTCCACCGCTCCAGGGGATTCATTTCGGCGCGCCGTAGAGCGCCAGGAACTGGGCCCGGGCGCGCTTGACCGCGTCGGTCAGGGCCGTGGCCGTGAGGGTGGAACCGGCCAGGGGCTTGATGGTCCGTCCCAGGGCCACGTCGTCGCCCCGGCCGTCGAACTGGCGCAGCCAGGCGGCCCGGGCCAGGTACTCGGGCGGTTCGGAGAAGGCCACCACCTCCACCCGCAGGACCCGCCCGTCGGCACCGAGGGCCATCATGGCCGTCTCCGTCTGGGCCCGCACCCGGTGCGTGTCGAAGAAGGCCACCCCCACCAGCCGGCCGCCGCTGCGGGCCTCGAAGGCGGGCGGGTTCTCCCGACGGGTCACCGCGGCGCCGGGAAAGGCCAGGGCCAGGGCCTCCTTCTGGGAGGGCAGGGCGGCGGAAAGGGGCAGGGCGAGGACGAACAGGAGCCGGCGCACGGGATCACCTCGCCTTCAGGGCCGCGAAGGCCCGGGTTTCACGCACCTCGCCGCCGTGGAGCAGGAAGGCCGCCGCCGTGCCGTGCTCGGACGCCCACCGCAGGCCCCGGTCCGGCCCCATGACGTAGAGGGCGGTGGAGAGCACGTCCGCCTCCAGCCCCGACCCCGCCGCAACGGCCACCGACCCCCAGTCCAGGCAGGGCCGGCCCGTGGCCGGGTCCAGGATGTGCCGGCCCCGCTCCGCACAGCCGCTGGCCGCGAGGGACATGCCGTCCGGGAGCAACCGCTTGAGCCGGGTGGCCCGGCGGTCGTCCGCATCGGCCACCGCCACCTCCCGCGGGGCGCCCCAGGTGAGGATCTGCCCTCCGAAATCCAGCCACCCGGTGGTTCCGGCCGCCGCGCGCCGGGCCGCGTCCAGGGCGTACCCCTTCAGGAAGCCGCCTTCCTCCAGCGCCGCCTCCGGATCCAGCAGCCGCGCGCGGCCGGGGCCCAGATCCAGGAGGGCGCTGCCCGAAGCCCGCCGGGCCCGATCCAGCTCTCCGGGCGAAGGGACCCGTTCCCCGGACCGGATGCCCCAGGCCGCCAGGAGCCGCCCCATCACCGGATCGAACGCGCCTCCGGTGCGCCGGCTCCAGGCCTGGGCCTCGCCCAGCAGTGCCAGCCATTCGGCGTCCAGGTCCACCGGCGCGCCCTTGGCGGCGTTGAGCCGGCTCCAGGGGGTGGCGGGATCCCAGGTGGAGCAGGCGCGCTCGATGCGATCCAGCTCCCGCAGGATCCGGCCCGAAGCCTCCACGGCCCCAGGTCCTTCCAGGTGGATGCCCAGGCGCGTGCCCATGGAGAGGACCTCCCGGTCCAGGGTCCCGGCGGGGGCAGCCAGGACGGCCAGGGGAAGGAGAAGGGTGGACAGCGGCATGAGTCTCATTCTCAATAAATTCTGGAACCTGTCAAGCTTGCCTCCCGCCCCCCGGCCAGGAGAGCATGGCATTCATGCGACGTCCTGCCCTCCTCCTCCTCCTCTCCTGCGCCCTGCTTTCCGCCGCGGACCGGTTCCCGGTGCCGCCCGCCCCCGCGGAACGCGCGGCCCCCGCCCAGGCCGCGGTGACGGCTTCGGGCCTGGCCTCGGTGGTGCTGCGTCCCGGCGCCGGCGCGCAGCCGGGCCCCGAGGATCTGGTGACCGTGGAGTACACCCTCTGGGATCCGGAGGGCAAGGTGATGGATTCCACCGCCCGCCACGACGGCCCCTTCACCCGGCCCGTGCCAAGGCTCATGAAGGGGATGGCCGAAGGGCTCCAGCTCATGCACGCCGGCGAGAAGCGGCGGTTCTGGATTCCTCCTGCCCTGGGCCGCCCGGGCGGAACCCTGGTGATGGACCTGGACCTGCTGGAGACGGGCCCATCCCCCTTCAAGGCCCCTGAAGACGTGGCTGGTCCGGGCGAAGGCGCCCGCCTCCTCGGCTCAGGCCTGGCCCTGCAGATGCTCAGGGAAGGGAAGGGGGCCCACCCCACCTTCAAGAGCCGGGTCCGGGTGCACTACACCGGGTGGACCACCGACGGCCGCATGTTCGACAGCTCCTGGAAGACCGGCCAGCCCGCCACCTTCGCCCTGGACCAGGTCATCCGCGGCTGGACCGAGGCCATCCCGCTGCTCTCCCCCGGCGGCAAGGCCCGGCTCTGGGTGCCCGAGAAACTGGCCTACCGGGGCGAGAAGGGGATGCCCGCGGGGATGCTGGTGTTCGACGTGGAGCTGCTGGACATCCTCTGATCCGGGCCCCGGGAATTGTCGCCGCCTCCGGTCACAGGGGGTGGCGGAGGACATCTAAGCTCCTGTTCCACCGTTGACGCTCCCCGCCGGCAAGCCGGGAGGGTCTGTCGTAACTGCGTGCATCCAGGAGGATTCCATGGAAAAGCGAAAGCATTCCCGCACGTCCCTCGTCACCGACTACACCACCCAGTTCAACCTGGGCGGCAAGGACTTCCGCAAGGTCCAGGTGGCCAACATCGGCACCCACGGGTGCTGCCTCAGGCTGCCCATCGGCTCGGCCCCCTACCTCAAGGGCAAGCCCTTGCTGGAGAACATGATCCTCTTCCACTCCGACGCCAAGAAATACTCCCTGAAGGGCAAGGTGGCCTGGCACGAGGACGCCGCCGGACCCAAGAGCCAGTGGATCACCGCCGGCGTGGAGTTCCTGGACACCCCGGCGGAGTGCGAGCGGGAGATCTCGGAATACGTGATCGCCACCGTACCCAAGTAGGTCTGCCTTCCTCCCCCGCGCCCCCCGATCCCCCGGGGGGCTTTTTTTATGATAATTATTTTTCATGCGGCCTTTGAGGAGTAACATTTTTATCACCTCACACATGGGAGCGCCGCATGGGCCGTCAGATCTTCTTCAACGGGGAGTTCCACGAGGAGACCGACAAGCTCCTGAGCATCCAGGACCGGGGCCTGTGCTTCGGGGACGGGTTGTTCGAAGTGATCCGCTGCGTGGACGGCCGGTTCCTGATGTTCGCCAAGCACATCGGCCGCATGCGTGAAAGCGCCGCCGCGCTGCGCATGGATTTCCCCTATTCCAACGCCGAGCTGCTGGAGGCCTGCCGGGAGCTCTCCCGGCGCAACGGCGTCCGGGACGGCGAACTGTACCTGGAGATCACCCGGGGCGAGGCCCCCCGCTACCATACGTTCCCCGAAGGCGTGCGCCCGACGTTCTTCATCGTCCTCATCCCCCTGCGCAAGATGCCCGAGAACTGCTGGAGCGTGGGCGTGAAGACCGTCACCTTCCCCGACACCCGCGGCGGCTACTGCCACCTCAAGACCATCAACCTCCTGTCCAACGTCCTGGGCAAGCAGCACGCCAAGGAGAAGGGGGCCTTCGAGGCCCTGTTCTTCCGGGAGGACGCCCGGGGCCCCTACCTCACCGAAGGCCCCAGCTCCTCCATCTTCTGCATCAAGGACGGCGTCCTGCGCACCCCCACCCTGGACAACATCCTGCCCGGCACCACCCGCCACTGCGTCATGGACCTGGCCCGCCAGGACGGCATGGAGGTGCGTGAGGAGCGCCTTTATCTCCAGGACTTCGCCACCGCCGATGAGAACTTCATCTCAAGCACCGTCTCCGAGGTGATGCCCGTGATCCAGGTGGACGACACCGTCCTGTGCGGCGGCGCCAAGGGCCCCCTCACCGACCACCTCCAGAAGCTCTACGCGGTCTTCAAGGGCGACCATCTCGAATAGCGCGCGAGATACGGATCCGTCGCCTCCGTTTAGTTCAGAGCAACTGGCTCAACAACGTCCGAGCAGGCACCACGACCGGTTGATGCGTAGTGAAGCAGTCCACATCCTCGAAGGGCAGGTTGAGAACAGCCTGGAAAGCGAATGGAGCCGTCGTCTGGCCCTGGAAATGGGCAAGCGAGGACGACAGCCGGGTGTCGCTCGTCTTCACTTCCACCAGGAACCAGGGCTTCTGATCCTTGACGACCAGGAAATCCACCTCGCGCTTCTGCTTGTCCCGCAGGTAACGCAGTTCGAAATCCCCGAATCCGAGGTCGGACCATCCTTCCACCGCCTTCAGAAGATGGCAAGCCACCAGCGTTTCGGCCCGTGCGCCATCGTCCGCAAGCCCACTCCAATCGCGAAGAAACCACTTCGGTTCCTTGCGAAGGGCTTTGGCGACGTTGGCGAACCAGGGCCTCACCAGGAATCCGTAGTGAAGCCGGCCCAGGAGGTCGATCCACCGTCGGATCGTATCCACGGCTACGCCCAGGTCCCCGGCGAGGTTGGCATAGACGAGCTGCTGGCCGCTTCGTTCGGCCAGCACCCGCATCAGCGTTTCCATGGCACCCAGGTCCTGGACGCGGGTTACCTCCCGGAGATCCTCCTTGCCGAGTTGATCCATCCGCAAGGAGCGCCACCGGCGCGTGAACCGCATATCCCGGCGCAGGAAGGGCTCGGGAAACCCTCCGTGCAAAAGCAAGGCCTCCCAGTCCTCCGCCGGAATGGCCACCGGAGGCCGGATTTCCTGTTCCGGAATGTCGGTCCGAACGCATTCAGCCACGGACCATGGATGCATGCGGTAGAGCAAGTACCGGCCCATGAGGCTGTCGCCTCCGCGCCGGAACACGTCCAGGCGGGAACTCCCGGTAACCAATACCTGGACGCGTTCCCCATAGGTATCGAAAAAGCCCTTCAGAAGACTCTTCCACTTGGAATCCTTGTGGAGTTCATCGAGCACGACCCGGACAGGCGCAGTCCGGAGGCGGTCCAATTCCAGGTGCTCAGCGAGGGCTCCCGGTCCCTTCAGGAGTATCCGGCGGTCGTCCTGGTTGTCCCAATTGAGGTAGATCCCACCCGATTCCCGACAGGCCGTGGTCTTGCCGACTTGCCGTGACCCGCTCACCCAGGCCATCTGGCGGTTGCGCTGGAAGTGCTCCTGAAGAACCGTGGTGTAGAATCGAGGGCGATTGACCATGGTTCCATTATCGCGCATATCGTATTTTGGTCCAGACCATTTTACGATTAATCTAATTATGGTCCCTTGGGCTCTCGTTGCCAGATGTCTGCTGCTGCCGACCTGCTACCCGGTGGATCCGGCAAACGCCATCGAAGGGCCTTGTCGCCGAGGCGCCGAAGACGCCGAGGATCGCCGACGAAAGAAGAAGATCTTTTCTCGGCGAACCCCGGCGCCCGCGCAGGGAGCGCCCGCCTTGCCCTACCTTCGCGCCATTGGCGATTCGAATCCATCCTCCCCGACGCAAACGGGCCCCAGGGGGGCCCGTTTGGTTGGGGAGGAAGGATTCGAACCCTCGATAGGCAGGATCAAAACCTGCTGCCTTACCACTTGGCGACTCCCCAGGTGAAGTGGATTCTAGCGTGGGCGGGGGGTGCGGGTCCAGTCAGGGGTTGGCTTTGGGGGTGAACCCGAACTCCTCCACGCCCAGGAGGTCGGCCCGGACGGTGGTGGTTTCGCCCTCTTCGATGCGGGAAATGGTGCGGTTTCCGGTGGCGGCCTCGTAGGCCAGGAGGACCTTGCGTTCGATGAACTCCTTGGCCTCGGGGTTCAGGGGGTAGGCGATGTCCTTGAAGGAGCCGTCGCGCTTGCGCTTGCTGGGCATGGTGACGTAGTAGCCCTCTTCGTTCTCCATGACCCGCAGGTCGCCCACGAGGAAGCAATCGTCCAGGACCATCCCCGCGAAGGCACGGAGTTTCTCGTCTCCGTCCACCTTGTTGATCCGCACTTCGGTGATGTTGAGCATGGCGCACCTTCCTCAGACCTCCAGTCTACCTGGGTTTGCGCCCATCGTGGGCCTCCCGGCCGCGCCCTGCTACCATGGGGCGATGTGCGAGAACGCAAGGAGGGCAGGGTGACGCAACGTTCCGGTTCATCCCAGACCGGGCCCCAGGCCCCGTCCCTGGCGGCGTTGCACGTCATCACCGCCACCCGCCGGGCCATGGAGGCCCTGGAGGCCCGCTGGGATCCCGCGCGCCTGGAGTCCTTCACGGACCACCTGGCGGGACGCCAGGGACGGCTCGTGCTCACGGGAGTCGGCAAGTCCGGCCTCATCGCCCAGAAGATCTCCGCCACCCTCGCCTCCACCGGGTGCCCCAGCTTCTACATCCATCCCACCGACGCCCTCCACGGGGACCTGGGCATGATCACCGCCCAGGACACCGTGCTCATCCTCAGCAACAGCGGCGAGACCGAGGAGGTGCTCAAGCTCCTGCCGAGCCTCCTGCGCCTGGGCGTGGGCATCGCGTCCATCACCTCCAACGGGGAGAGCCGCCTGGCGACGGCTTCGGGCTGGTGCTTCACCTATGAACTGCCGGACGGGGAAGGGTGCCCCCTGAATTTCGCCCCCATGGCTTCCACGACCCTCCAGCTCCTGTGGGGCGATCTGCTGGCCGCCTACTTCATGACCCGCACCGGGTTCACCCTCGAGCGCTTCGCCCAGTTGCACCCCGCCGGAAACCTGGGGGCCCGGCTGCTGAAAACCCGGGACCTCATGCACGCCGACTTCCCGCGGGTGGCCAAGGACGCCTCCCTGGTGGACGCCCTGGCGGCCATGACCGGCGGCAAGCTGGGCATGACCACGGTCATGGACGGGGAGCGCCTGATGGGGATCATCAGCGACGGGGACATCCGCCGCGCCCTGGAAAAGGCCCAGCGCCAGAACCTCAATCCGCTGGACCTGTCGGCCCAGGCGATCATGACCGCCAACCCCGTGGCCGTCGCCCCGGACACCCTCGCCCAGGAAGCCGCCCGGATCCTGGAATCCCGGAAGATCACCTTCCTGGTGGTGAAGGATGGGATCCAGGCGGCCGGCATCCTCCACATCCACGATCTCCTGGGCGCCAAGGTCATCTAGCGGCGAGAACGTTTCTCAACTTCACCGGTCTGGGTCCAAGGTTACATAATATACATTATCGAAAGTTAGATCGTGCGCTCGACAATCGGCAAATACCTCCTGAAAAGCTGGACCTGGCCCTTCCTGGGAGCCCTCGTGTTCTACGGCGGGCTGCTCATGGCCTACGAGGTCGTGGGGCTGTCCAAGGAGATCTTCTCCATGGGCGCGCCCTTCCGGTGGGTGGTGCCCCTGCTCCTGCTCAGCGTCCCGGACAACCTGGGCATGGTGCTGCCCATGGCCGCGGTGCTGGGGGGACTCATGGGCATGCAGCACCTGTCCGAGGGTTCCGAGATGGTGGCCGCCCAAGGGTTGGGCGTAGGCATGCGGGCCATCGTGAAGCCCTGGCTCCTCCTGGCTGGGATCCTCCTGGCGGTGGCCACCTTCAACGCCCACGTCGTGGTGCCCTGGGCCAACGGCACCCAGCGCATCGCCCAGGCCAACATGATCGAGGAGGCCCGCACCCGGTTCCTCCGTCCCGGATCCCCCCCCTGGTTTCCCAGCACCTCCCCGGGCGATGCCGTGTGGATGGCGCTGGATGGCCAGGTTCACCTCATGGAGGTCAATCGGGAGGGCGTGCAGCACCTGGTGGCCCGGTCCCTGCTCTGGGGACCCGGCGACAAGGGACTTGAGAAGACAAATATTAATCTAAAAATGATTGATCTTAATGGCTGCGTCTACCACCGCAAGGACGGCGGGATCGTGCACATCCAGGAAAAGGAACATGTGTACGCCATCAAGGTTCCGGAGGTCCCCAAGCTGCTCCATGCGACCAGCGCGCGGTTCCGGTCCACCCGGGACCTGCTGGATAACCCCGGCGTCGAGGCTTCCGTGGAACTGACCCGGCGGTTCACCCTTCCCATCGCTTCCTGCGCCCTGCTCCTGCTGGGCATCGCCCTGGGACTGGGGCACCCGCGATTCCAGCGCGGGGGCGCCATCCTGAAGAGCCTCGGGGTGATCCTGCTCTACTATTTGATCCTTAAGTACTTTGAAAGCCAAATTATATACGCGAAATCCGAACTACTCTTTCCGCGGCTGGCCCTGGTGGCCCTGCCCTGGATCTTCCTGGGGGCGGGGATCATCCTGCTCAGGCGGAAGTTGAGGCCCCACCATTCCAATCGCCTTGTGCAGCTGCTGCCGGTGAAGGCGGTCACCCGCCTGGAAGAGATGCGCCACCAGGGCTCGGAAGTCTGTCTAGGTTTTGTTTCCAAGTATTTGAAAACAGCCGTTTCATGGGTTTCGTCGCTGCGGAAGCGGCAGCCCCGGCGGGAGATCCTGGCCGCCTGGACGGCGGGACTCTGGTGGAGGAACTGGGGCGGCGTCATGGGGACCTTCCTGGCCCTGAGCCTGCTCATCGAATATGCGACCCTGGCCGGCGACCTGGCCCACAACCATGTCTCGATCCTCGTCTTCCTTAAATACTGGGCCTGGAATCTGCCGCCCTTCCTGTCGGTGGTGCTTCCCCTGGCGTTCCTCCTGGGGGGCGTGCTGGCCCTTTCGGATGCCGCGGTCTCCCGGGAGTGGGTGGCCCTGCGGGCGGGCGGAACCAGTCTGGCCCAGTGGTGCCGGGCGGGCTTCAAGGCCTGGGGGAGCGTGCTGGTGCTGACCCTGGTGCTGCAGACCTTCCTGGCGCCCTTCGCCTATCGCCGGGCGGACCCCCTCTACCGCCAGATCCTGGGGCGCCCCGCCCGCTCGGCCACCAGCAAGCCTTGGCTCTACCTCGGCTCCACCGGGGTCGTGTGGTTCCTGGACGGTTCGGCCCGCTGGGGTTTTCCCCTCAAGGCCCCCGGGGAGGCCTTCATCCTGCTCAAGTGGCGGATGGGGGACGTGCAGTCCGAGGGCCTTCCCTGGGGCGGCATGGCCTTCGAGGAGGGTCCCCAGGCCTCCCGCCTCTTCCCCAGCCGGGCCCTGCGGGACGCGGCTTCGGCGGACAGCGCGGCGACCCTGGACCTCTTCCAGTGGCAGCGCTGGGCACCGGATCCTGAAAGAGCGACACTGATTTGGAGCCGGATCCTCAACTGGCTTGCGGGACCCTGCCTCCTCTTCGCCATGCTTCCCTACGCCTTCCCTTCGCCTCGGGGCGGACGGGGGGCGGCCCTGGGCTACAGCCTGGTGGCGGGCCTCGTGTTCATGGGCCTGCAGGCGCTGTTCAGCGGCGCGGCCAAGGCGGGGGACCTGCCCTCGGCCTGGGGCGTCCTGTGCCCCATGCTCCTCCTGTTCGGGTTCGGGCTGCTGCGCCTGAACCGGCTCCGCACATGAGCGCCCGCCGGCATAAGGCCCGGCGCTCCGTGCAGATCCTGGTCCTCTTCCTGGGGACCCTGGTGCCCTGGCTGGGGGTTTTCCGCCTGGACATGCCGGGGGCGCAGGTGGTGTACCTGGGCACATCCTATCCCCTGGAGTGGCCGTACGTGCTGGGGATGATCATCCCCTTCCTGGTGGTGGTGTGGATCCTGGCGCTGCTTTCCTACCTCAAGGGACGGGTGTTCTGCGGGTGGGCCTGCCCGTACGGGAGCCTGGTGGAGTTCTTCGAAGGGATCCGCACGGCGGCCGGGTGGGGCTCCAACCGGCTGGTGGCGGCGTGGATGAGGCGATCCCCCCTGCACCGCCTGGGCCTGAGGGCAGGGGCCCTGGCCACCCTGGTCGCGGCCCCGCTCCTCCTGGGCGCCAGCCTGGCTGCCTACCTCTATCCCCCCGCCCGGATCCTCCGGGAACTCTCTACGCCCCTGGACCTGGGCAACCGGGGCCAGGTGGTGCTGTGGGCGTGGATGGCCCTCGTCCTGGCTTCCAGCTGGCTGGCGGGTTTCCTGGTGCGCTTCCACTTCTGCCGCATGGTCTGCATCTACGGCATGGGCCAGGCCATGGCGGCCTCCGCCGCGGACCCGGCCAAGGTGCTCCGCCCGCGCTTCCGGCCCGGGGACCTGGGCGCCTGCGGCTCGTGCCAGGCCTGCCTGAAGGCGTGCTTCGTGGAGGTGGACCCCCGGGCCAAGGACCTCCACCTGGGTTTCTCCGCCGGCTGCTTCAACTGCGGGGACTGCGTGGACGTGTGCGAGACGGTGCAGGCGCACAAGGGGCGCCCTTCCCTGCTCACCTTCGAGCGCCCCGAAACGCCCCGGAAGCCCGTCAGGCGCGAGGATCCCGGGGAATCCTGGTAGCTCACGCGCCGCGGTAGGCCCGCTCCAGGACGGCCAGGTCCAGCTTCTTCATCTTCCAGACCGCCTGGACCATGCGCTGCACGGCGGCGGCGTCCCCGCTGGTCATCATGGCCGCCAGGGACCGGGGGACGATCTGCCAGGACAGCCCGTAGCGGTCCGTGACCCAGCCGCACTCCACCTCCTGGCCCCCTTCCGAAAGCAGGGCCCAGTACCGGTCGATCTCCTCCTGGGTGTCGCAGTTCACCATGAAGGAGACCGCCGGGGAGAACGTGAAGGCGGGGCCGCCGTTGAGGCCCATGAAGGTCTGGCCGTTGACGGTGAAGTGCACGGTCATGACCGTGCCGGCGGGGCTGGGGGCGTTCTCGCCGTAGTGGGTGATGCCGAGGATCCGGCCGTCCTCGAAGACGGACACGTAGAAGCGCGCGGCCTCCTCGGCCTTGCCGTCGAACCAGAGGCAGGGGGTGATCTTCTCCATGGGGACTCCTTGGAAAGCCCTCAAGGGTAGTCAAGGCGGGCCGGCGATTCAAGCCCCGGGCAGGATTCAGGGCTGTGCGCGCGACCGCTTCCGGCGAGGTTCCCCGGCCGGCTCGTCGCCCCGGTCCACGTAGGGCTTGAGCCCCAGGCCGGCGAGCCGCGGCTGGAGTTCCTGGAGGCGGGCCTTGGCGGCGTGGGGCGTGGCGAAGGGGCCGAGGCGGACGCGCTGGAGGGTGCGGCGGGGATCCCGGGGGTCGGGCACGGCCGAAAGCGTGGTCGCAAGGCCCGCGGCCCGCCGCAGGTCCTCCTGGAGGCGGGCGATGCCCTCGGGGAGGGACAGGGCGGCGAACTGGATCCAGATGGAACCTGCCTGGGGGACGAGCGATGGCGTGGGCGCCGGCACGGGCGGAGGAGCGAGGCGGACCGGTGCGGGCGGTGGAACGGTGTGCACCGGCGGGGGCGGCGCGATCGGTGCGGGCGCCGGTTCATCGGGAAGCACGTCCACCACCACGGGCAGGGTCTGGCCGCCCCACACGTTGACGGCGCTGAGCCAGAAGGTGGTGCGGCCGATGAGGGGGTGGCTGATGGAACCCTTGGCGGGAAGTTCCACGCCCAGGGGATGGAGCTTCACGCGGTCCGTGCCGGTGGCGGTCCACGCAAGCGTCACCGGGCTGCCGCGCCGCACGGCGGCGGGCATGGCCGTGAAGGCCTCGATCCGGGCGGGTTCGTCGGCCAGAAGGATGCCCAGGGCGGCGCTCAGCAGGATCGGGACACGGGGGTTCATCGGCGGGCGAGGGCTCCTGGAAGCGGGGTAATACTCAGCCCATCCAGTGGGATAAATCAATCTTTTTTCTTTTCGGGGCGCACAGGTCACCTTCCGGGCCGCACCGGACGGCGTAGTCTTTCAGCCGATCAAGGTTGAAAAAAACGTTATGAAACCTTTGTAGCGCCTGCGCCAAGTATCAGGTGCTGACACCCACAGGCTGGACCGCCTGGAGGGCACCCAACATCTTTTAGCCGGCTCAATCCCGAGCCGCCCGCAGCGTTCTGCGGATCCGGAGGCCCACCGTGCCGAAACGAATTCTTGCCCTATGCATCCTGGCGGCTCCGGCCGCCCTCCTTGCCTACGATACCAGCATCACCGTGGAGGCCCGTGCCACCATCGTGCCTTTCGCCCACCTCCAGGAACTCCAGGCCATGGACTTTGGAGCGATCGTGCCAGCCCCTGCGCCCGCACCCGGAACGGGGGCCACCCCCCAACTCGCCGCGCTTCGCCCCTATTCGGCGCGGAACCTGACCGGCACCGCGCTGCGGCCAGGCCCCGGGGGCAACGCCGGCTCCAGCGCCCATTTCCGGTTCACGGGCCCCGCCAACCAGGGGTTCCGGGTCCGCGCCATTCCACCGTTTCGGGTCACCAACCTCACGAATCCCACGCATTCCATGGTCGTGGTCGTGGATGACATGCGGGCCGCTGGCACCGGAAATGATGTGAACCTGGGTTCGAACATCCCGAATACAAACGGGCTCAGGGAATTCCAATTGGGGTCTAGCCTGGCCGTGGCGCCCGGGCAGGCTTTCGGCGTCTATTCGGGTCGCTACACCGTGACCGTGGATTACGACTAGACCCATGCGAGCCAAGCTTCTCTTCATGCTGCCCGCCCTCTGGGCCCTTCCGCTTCCGGCGGAAGGGCCCCGGGCCCAGGCACCGCCGATGATCGGCGGCAGCCTCATGCTCGCCCCCACGCGCCTGGTTCTCGAAGGCCGGGAGCGGTCATCCGAGGTGATGGTGATCAACGGCGGAGACCGGCCGGCGACGTTCCGCCTTTCCGTGACCAACCTCGAGATGGGTGAAGACGGACAAATGACGTCCCTGGAGGGTCCCCCGGGTGACCACAGCGCGCAGCCCCTCATCCGCTTCGCGCCCCGGCAGGTGACCCTGGCCCCGGGAGCCTCCCAGTCGGTGCGGATCCAGATCCGGAAACCCGAGCACCTGGCGCCGGGGGAATACCGCTGCCACCTCCTCTTCCAGGGCGTGCCCCAGGCGATGGCCGCCGCTGCGGAACCCCAGGAGGGCGCCGGGATCTCCGTGAGCATCCAGGCGGTGTGCGGCCTGACGATGCCGCTGATCGTGCGGCACGGGGCGACGCAGGCTCGCGCCACCCTCGAGCGGCTGCGCCTCGTGGCGGGGGGGGAGCGCCCCCAGGCCACCCTCGAGATCCACCGGGAGGGGAACCGCTCGACCTTCGGGGATCTGGTGGCCACCTGGACCCCCACGGGCGGCAAGGCCGCTCCGGTGGGTCGAATCAACGGCCTGGCTGTCTACCGGGGCCTTGCCATGCGCAGGGTGACCGTGGAACTGGACCCGCCCCGGGCTCTCGCCGGGGGCACCCTCAAGGTCGCCTACGTGGAGCACGGCGGAACGAAGGTCCTGGCGGAAACCCGCTTGACCCTGCCCTGAGGACGTAAGATGCGACTCAATGACCTGGCCCTGGCGGGCCTTCTCGCGTGGCCGGGCCAAGGCCAGGTCCCGCCCGGCCGCCTGGAATCGGCGGAGGACCGGCTCCTGCTTCTGGCCCTCAAGGCGGGGCCGGTGGACGTGCGGGACAGCCTGCCGGCCTACACCGACGGGGCCGGCTCCTGCCGGCTGCCGCTGGCAGGCCTCAGCCGTGCCCTGGGCCTGGGCATCCGGGTGGAAGGCGCAAGGGCCTGGGGGCACGTGCGCAACCCAGGCCAGACCTTCGCGCTGGACCTGGACGCGGGCACGGTTCGGACGGGCGGCAAGACCCTGGCCGTGGACCGGTCGCGCACGGAGTGGCTGGACGAAGACATCTACGTGGCCATTCCCCTCCTGGAGGCGTGGCTGGACCTGGAAATCAAGGTGGATCCTTCCCGGGCCGTCGCGGAGGTGACGTCCCGCGAAGAGCTTCCCGTGCAGGTGCAGTGGGACCTGGACCGCAAGGCGCACCTGCTGGGGCTGCGCAAGGAGGCCCCGGCCGAAGAGGCCCTGCCCCGGATCGCTTCGCCCTACGCCCTGTGGGACCCCCCCTTCCTCAACCAGACCCTGGACGCGAGGCTGGACCGGGGGAGGAAGGGGGACCTGTCGGGGTCCACGTTCCTGGCGGGGGACCTCCTTCACATGACCTCGACCTTCCACTTCACCAGCACCGGGCAGGACCCGGTGGGGAACGTCCGGGGGGCGCTGGCGCGCCGGGATCCCGAGGGTGGCCTGCTGGGGCCCCTGGGAGCCACCGTGGTGGAACTCGGCGATATCCACGTGGAACCGCTGGCCCTGGTCGGAGGGACGCCCACGGGACGGGGGGTTCACGTGGGCAACGGCCTGGACCGCTGGCAGGGGCAGAGAGAACGCACCACCTTCCGGGGCGACCTGCTGCCGGGCTGGGCCGTGGAACTCTACCAGGACGGGGGCCTCCTCCGCTTTCAGCGTTCCCGGACGGACGGGGTTTACGTGTTCGACGAGGTTCCCCTCCGATTCGGGCTGAACCTTTTCCGGCTGGTCTTCCATGGGCCCCAGGGCGAGCGCCGGGAGGAGACGCGGCGCTTCGACCTCCGCCAGCCCCTCACGCCGCGGGGCGCCTTCCGGTATCAGGCCGCGGCCCTCCGCCCGGGCCCAGGCATCGCCCGGTACCAGGGGGAGTTTGCCTACGGCCTGCACCGCCACATGGACCTGACGGTGGGTGCGGCCCAGGTGGCCTCGGGCGCGGACACACAGCGCTTCGGCCTGGTGACCCTCCAGGGGTACCTGCCGGGGTTCACCTTCACCGGCGGCGCCGCGAGGGATCTGGCGGGCGGCACGGCCCTGACGGGGAGCCTGGGAACCGGTTGGGGCCCGCACGCCCTGACCCTCCAGCACACCTGGCTGCAGGGCTTCGCCAGCCCCGCGTTCCGTCCATCGCACGGGGCCATCCGGTCCCGCTCCCGGGGCCAACTGGACCTCGCCCTGCCCTTCCACTTGACGCTGGAAGGGTCGCGGGACGCGTTGGCCTCGGGAGGGCACATCAACCGGATTTCGGCCCTGGTGCTGGGGCAGACGCGCGGGTGGAGCCTCACCAACAGGGTTTCCCTGGACCGGGGCCCGGGGCTGGACGACGCCCACGGCGCCTTTCGCCTGGGACGGGCGTGGAGTGGGGTCGTCCTGCGGGGGGAGGCGGAATACGGCATGGATGCCGGACGGTCACGGCTACGGACGCTGGGTTTCCAGGCGGATACCGGGTGGTGGCGTCCGTGGACCGTCCAGTTGGGCTGGCAGCGCATCCTGGCCGGCGGTGAGAACCGGTTCAGCCTCCAGGCGAACCGGTTCCAGGGCCGGATGGGGCTGAGCACACGGGCGGAAGTGGGGCGCTCCACCGGCTATTCCGTCGGCATCGGGCTCCAGGTCTCCCTGGGGTGGGAGCCCCGCACGCGGCGGTGGCTTCCCTCGGCTTCGCCCATGGCCTTCGGTGGGGCCGTCTCGGCCGTGAGCCATCGCGAGGGTGGCGCTCCGGCCCCCCTGGAAGGCGTCTCCCTTAAGATCGACGGCACCCCCGTGCCTGGCCTGTCCGCCCCGGCGGGGGTGATCTTCCAGCCCTTCCTGGGCTGGGGGCGGCCGGTGTCCGTGGCCCTGAACCCCGCGAGCATCGAGGACCCCTTCCTGAAAGCCCGGCATCCGGGGTTCTCCCTGGTGCCCCGCCCGGGCAAGACGGTGCTGCTGGACTTCCCCCTGATCGTGAGCGGGGAAGTCAACGGCACCGCCTGCCTCCTGGATCCCGATGGCGCCAGGCCCTTGCCGGGCCTGACGCTGGAACTGGTGGATGCCCAGGGCGGAGTCCAGCAGGCGTCCGTTTCCGCCTTCGACGGTTTCTTTGAAATGACCGGACTGGTCCCGGGCACGTACCTCCTGCGGGTAGCCGAACGGGAGGCCTCCCGGCTGGGCATCATCCTGCCGCCCTCGCGCACGCTCACGCTCACCGGCGACGAACCCCTTCTGGAAGGCATTTCCATGAGGGCCGTTCCGCTCCCACCGGAGGAACCTCCGACCGGACTCGATCCTTGGCCAGGCCCCACCGGACAAACCGCCCCGGCCAGGCCGGAGCCCAGCCCCCACCTGCGGAAAAGGGCCACGCGCATCCAGGCCCGGCCCCCGCGGCTGGAACCCGCAACCCCCAAGGCCCCGGCGGCCCCGGACGCGCGGCCCCGCTCCCGGTGGGCGCTGACGACCCTCCCGTTCCTGGCGATCCCCTTCGGGGCTTTCACCTTCCACTGGCTCAGGCGGCTGAGGCGCCGCTCCGGAGGCACGTCATGACCTGGAAACCGCTGGCCCTGATCCTTGCCGCACCTTGCCTGGGCGCCCCGCCCAGCGAGGTTCTGCGGGCGGAATCGGTCGAGGACCTGGATTTCGGCGCCCTCGTGACCCGCGCCGAACCCGGAGGCACCACCCTCTCGCCCCTGGGCGGGGTACACGCCTGGGGCGGGCTGAGCCGGGGCCCAGGCCTGCCCCGTCCCGGCCGGCTGATCCTGAAAGGGCCCGCCGGCGCAACCTACACCGTTCGGTTCAGCCCGGCCGCCGTCCGCGGAGGCGCCGCGCCATCCGGAATTTCGGCACTCCACGCCCCGGGAGGTGTCTTCGATGGAGCTGGCAACGCGGTCATCCCGGTGGGCGCAACCCTGGTGAAGCCCGCCGGCGCCCCGGCCGGGGCGGAGCCCCTGGTGTGGGTGACGGTGGAGTCGCCGGCCGCGAACCCCGTGACGGTGGCCCTTCCGGTCAGGGTCCGGTTCATGGCGGCCCTGCAGGCCACGGTGGAAAGAGCCCTGGATTTCGGCGCCATCCTCGCGCCCGAGGCGGATGCGGCCGTTTGGCTGGAGCCCGGAGGGCGGAGGGTGTCCGAGGGCAAGCTGTCCCTGGGCGCCCGGAGCGGCCATGCGGCACGTTTCCGGATCCATGGGGAGCCGGGCGCCCCCTTCTCGGTCCTCCTCCCCCCTCGCCTGCGCCTGGAGGGGCCCGGCGCGCCGCTGCATGGAATGGCGTTCGTGGCGGATCCGGTCCGGGGGCTCCTGGTGGGTGGCCGGGCCTGGGTGGGGGTCGGGGCGACCTTGAAGGTGCCGGCGGGCCAGAAACCTGGCGCCTACCGGGGAACGTTCGTGGTGAGCTTTGCCTACGAGTGAGCGGGTGCCGCACCGGGCCGGGTTTGTGGAGTAAGAAAATTTTAAGGAGACGTGAACCTATTCTTCAGTTTTTCCAAGGGCCTCCACGCCGTAGCTTGGTTGTGGGACTTTCCTGACCCATCGGAGGCAATCATGAGCAGCGACGCCAATTCCAAATCCACCCCGGCGGGCCGGTTCGACGGCTACGCGGATATCCACAAGGCCCTGCGGGCCTTCATGGGCGACACCCTCGCCAAGGTGGGACGCCTGGACCTGGACGACGCGGCCGAGTCGGCCGCCGTCCTGGGCCAGGCCGCCGACCTCCTGCGGCTGTGCCGGACCCACCTGGAGCACGAGAACGATTTCATCCACACCGCCATGGAGGCCCGCGCGCCGGGATCGACCCGGTCGTTCGCCGAGGACCACGAGCATCACGAGCGCTCCATCCGGGGGCTCGAGGCCGACCTGGCCGCCGCGGCCACCGGTGGCGAGGCGGCGGCAGCCCGGCTCTACCGGGGCCTGGCGGTTTTCGTGGCGGAGAACCTGGAGCACATGGACCGGGAGGAGATCGAGAACAACGCCGTGCTCTGGGCCGCCTACACGGACGAGGAGCTGATCGCCATCGAGAAGGCCCTGGTGGCGTCCGTGAAGCCCGATGAGATGGCCCTGGCCCTCACCTGGATGATCCCGGCGCTCACCCCCCGCGAACGCGCCGCCAAGCTCTCGGGGATCCGGGCCGGGGCGCCGGAGCCGGCCTTCCTGAAGGTGCTGGACCTGGTGCGCCCGGCGCTGGGGGGGACGGGCTGGGAGAAGCTGAAGCGGGACCTGGCCCTGGCGGTTTGACGGGTCCGGGCTTGATCCTTTGGCTGGCAATTCCCGGCGAAGGGGGGCATCATGTGCGCCGCAAACCACCTTCAAGGAGAATGCCCATGAAGCTCTTCGCTGCCGCCCTCCTGCTCGTCGCCGCCTCGGCCTTCGCCCAGGCCCCCGCCACCAAGAAGCCCGCCCCCGCCCCGGCCCCCAAGGCCGAAGCCAAGCCCGCGGCCGCCACCGGCTTCGTGGCCAACAAGGCGTCCATGGTCTATCACAAGGCCGACTGCGCCGTGGGCGCCAAGATCAAGGCGGAGAACAAGGTCACCCTGGCCACCAAGGCCGACGCGGACAAGGGCGGCTACAAGCCCTGCAAGGTCTGCAAGCCGTAGGTTCAGGGCCGGAGGCCGTCCACCACATAGAGGTCGCTGAACCGGCTTTCGCAGCCGAGCACGAAGGCTCCGTCCCGGGGTTCCGCGAGGAGGGTTGCGGTACGCCCATGGCCGGGCACGCCGTGGGGGGCGAAGGTCGCCAGCGGCGTGCGCCGGGCGTTGCGCAGGTCCAGGGTGAAGAGGGTCACGGCCGGGTCCTGGCCGCTCCGGACGATCAGCGACCGGCCGCCGGCGTCCCAGGCCACGGGCCGCTCGCCGAGGGCCAGGCCGGGGACGGGCCGGGGTTCGCCCCCCGCCATGGGTAGGATGACCCAGTCCCGGCCATTGCCGGACACCAGGCATTGGGTGCCGTCCGGGGAGACCTGGGGGCCGCCCGGGAACGCGCCGCCCAGGCCCGCGGGGGTCAGGATGACCGGCGGACCCCCGGCACGGTCCAGCAGGACCCAGCCCACCGGTCCCCAGGCCAGGTGGGCCAGGATGTGGCGCCCATCCGCGAGCAGCTGGGCCCCGCGGCCGGTGGCGGAAAAGCCCGCGGGCACGGGCACCGCGAAGGGACGCCCGATGCGGGTGGGCACGAACAGGAGGTACTTCGCCCGGGCTTCGGGATCCCCGGCGGCCTTCGCAGGCAGTCCCGCCGAGCGGTAGGCCTCGGCCCAGGCGGGATCCAGGGGGCCGGCACCCAGGGCGCGGGTGTCCACGGGAACCCAGCGGCCGTCCGGGGACAGGGCTCCGGGCCGGCCGGGGCCCAGGGCCAGCAGCGGTCCGCCCCCGGCGCTGCGCAAAAAGAACCGGTCCCCCCGGGTGCCCCCGCCGGGGCTCGGGGATTCCAGCAGAAGCACGTCCTGGCCCGCCAATCCCAGGACCTGGGTGCTCCCCTGGACGGACAGGTCCCGGGCGGGGCCACCCCCCGGGTCCAGGGCCAGCACGGAACGGCGCACATGCTGCTGGGCCAGCAGGAGCCGCCCGCCGGGGCCCACGTCCAGCAGCTGCAACTCCCCCTGCCCCCGCCAGACGGTGCGCCGGCCTCCGCCCAGGGTGAGGGTCCACACCTCGGTCTGGTCGCCGTCGCGTTGGGAGCCCCACAGGCTCTCGTCCCCCCAGGCCAGCCCCGTGATGGCGCCGTCGGGGCCCTCGCCGTCCCGGGCCAGGAGGGTCCGGCGGCTCCCGTCCCGGTCGAACACGGCCACCTCGGCGCGGCCCCGGGCGGGGTCCCCGTCCACCAGCGCCAGGTGGGCGCCGGCCCGGTCCAGGGCCAGGTGCGAAAGGGTCCGGGTGGCGGCGTCGCATTCCACCAGGGGCCGGCCCCGGGGGAACTCCAGGCGGCAGGTGCCGGCCGGCGTCAGGGTGAGGGTGGCCAGACCCTCGCCGTCCCACACGGCTTCGGCCACGTCGGCTCCCTCCTCCCGGGGGATGCCTCCGGATTCCCCGCCCACGGCCAGGGTGCCCGCGACGCCCGGGGCGCCGGCGGGCCGGGGACCCCGGATGAACGCCAGTTGGCCGCGGGCGGAGACGTCGGCCAGAAGGGCATCCCGGAGGCCCAGGGAGCGGAGCGCCTCGGCCGCCGGGTCCCAGGCCAGGACCTCCGGCGGCGTGCCGTCCCCGCGCAGGGACAAGAAGACCGTGCGTCCGTCGGGCCCGAAGCGGGCGGTTTCGATGGCGCCGGCCGGCAGGTCCAGGCGCCGGAAGACCGGTGGGGGCCCGGACCGGCCGCCCAGGGCCCAGGTGATGAGCCCCACGCCCAGCAGGCCCCCGGCCGCGGGCCAGGCCAGGCGGAGCATCTGCCTTCGCAGATCCGAGCCGGCCAGGAGCGGTTCCTCCGCCGCGAAGGAGGCGTCCTCCAGGGCGAAGGCGATGTCTCCGGCGCTGCGGAAACGCCAGGAGGGCGCCTTCTCCAGGCAGTGGACCAGGATCCGGCGGAACCCGGGGGGCAGCGCCTCCAGGCCGGGCGAGATCTCCGAGGTGCGCTCCCGGAGGATCGCCGCCATGGTCTCGGCGGGGGTGTTCCGGCCGAAGGCCCGGCGGCCGGTGAACAGCTCGAACAGCACGGCCCCCAGGCTGAAGATGTCGCTGCGGGCATCCACCCGCTCTCCCCGCAGCTGCTCCGGGCTCATGTAGCCGAGGGTGCCCAGGACCGTGCCTTCCCCGGTTAGGGGAGGCGCCGGGGTGGCGGACCGGGACAGGGAGAACAGGCTCATGAGGGGGCTCGCGCTCCGGCGCGGCACCTGCCGGGCCAGCCCGAAGTCCAGGATCTTGAGGACGCCTTCGGTGGTGATCCATAAATTGCTTGGCTTGAGGTCCCGGTGCACCAGGCCCTTCTCGTGGGCGGCGGCCAGGCCCCGGGCCATCTGCGCCCCCAGGTCCACGGCCCGGCGCAGGGGAACCGGGCCGGACTCCAGGCGGTGGGACAGGGTTTCGCCTTCCAGGAGTTCGGTGACGAGGTAGGCGAAGGGGCCCCGGGTTTCGAATTCGTAGATGCGCAGGATGTTGGGGTGGTTGAGCGCGGCGGCCGCCCGGGCCTCCCGTTCGAAGCGCGCCAGGGCCTCGGGGCTGCGTTCCCGGTGGTCCAGGAGGAGCTTGATGGCCACGAACCGGCCCAGGCGGGGATCCCGGGCCTTGTAGACCTTCCCCATGCCGCCCGAGCCCAGGGGGTTGAGGATCTCATAAGGGCCGAGAAGGGTGCCGGGCGCCAGGAACATGGACTCAGGGGGAGGCCAGACCGTCGACGAGGTAGAGCTCGCTGAGGTTCTTGCGGTAGGACAGGACCAGGACCCGGCCATCGGCGGACATGCTCACCTCCGGGCAGCCCTGGTAGCCCGCGGGGTCGGGGATGTTGAAGTCCAGCACCGGTTTCCGGGCCCCTGTTGCCAGGTCCAGGCGGCTGATGGCCACGGGTGTCTGGGCGAAGCCGGTGCGCACGAAGACCGCGCCGTCGTCCGTGCTCCACCCCACGATACGTTCGCCCGGTTGGATGCCCCGGATGGGCACGAGGGGGCCGCCGGCCAGATTCGCCACGAACCAGGCGCGCCCGTCCTGGGAAAGGATGAACCGAGTGCCGCCGTTGGAAAGGGGGTACACGGTGGCGAAATTCGCCCAGTTGCCCTGGGACGCCAGGGGGACCGGAGGGGCGCCCCGCCGGTCCAGGACCACCCACAGGGCCTGGTCCCCGTGCTGGACGTGGGCCACCACCCGCTGCCCGTCGGGGAGCAGGTAGCCGGCGCCGGCGATGGATTCATAGCCCTTGGGGATGGCGATGGCGAAGGGACGGCCGAGTCCCGTGGGCACGAAGACTAGGAAGCGGGAGCGCGCCTTGAGGTCGTCCAGGCTCCCGGCGGGCAGGCCCGCCTCCTCCAGGGCGCGGACCCAGGCGGGATCCAGCTTTCCGGCCGGCTGGGGCCCCAGGACCAGGTTCACCCAGCGGCCATCCCGGGACAGGGAATCCCCGAAGCCGGCGCCCAGGGTCAGGGGCGGTCCGCCGTCCGGCGAACGCAGGTAGGTGCGGTCGTCCACCGTGCCCCCGTCCATGATGGGGGATTCCGACAGGAGCACCTGGCGGCCGTCCGCGCTCAGACCCCGCACCTGGCTGCGCCCCTGGAGGGAAATTTCCCGCGGGGCTCCGGACGCCCCGGCCCGGAGGGCGTAGGCGCCCCGGCGAACCGTCTGGGTGGCCAGCAGGGCCCGTCCCTCGGGCGACACGTCCAGGAGCTGCAGGTTGCCCAGGCTGCGCCAGAGGATGCGCCGCTTTCCCGCCAGGGAGAGCGCCCAGATCAGCGTCTGGTCCCCCTGGACCTCGGACCCCCACAGCTCGCGGCCGGGGCCCCAGGCCAGACCGGTGATGGTCACGCCCAGGCTGTCTTCCGCCTTGGTGAAGAGAACCTTGCGCACCCCCTTCCGGTCGAACACGCACACGTCGGAAACGGACCGGGCGTAGTCCCCGTCCACGCACGCCAGCAGCTTGGCGTCCCGGGAGAGGGCGAGGTGCCGCAGGGCCCGGGGGGGATCGTTGTAGGTGGCCAGGGGCTTGCCCACCGGGAATTCCAGCTGGAACTGCAGGAGCCCTTCCAGGGTGCCCAGGGTCGCCAGGCCCGCCCCGTCCCACACGGCCTCGGCGACCCCCTCCCGCAGGGCGCGCTGGGCGCCGCCGCCCCCGGGAACCTGGGTCAGGGTGCCCAGGAAGAGCCCATCCAGGGTGAAGCGGGGGTGCTTGAGGACGGCCAGTTCGTCGGTGGACGAGACGGCCAGGAGCATGGCGTCGGAAAGGCCCAGGGCCTTGGGTTCCGTGCTGCGGGGGTCGCACACGTAGACGTCGGGCGGCGCGCCGCCCACGCGCATGGAGAAGTACACGGTCCGGCCGTCGGAACCGAAGCGGGCCGCTTCGATGGTGCCCACTTCGTAGGTCAGCCGCTGGAAGGTGGGCGGTTTCCGGGGCCCCGGACGCAGGAACCAGAGGCCGGTGGCCCCGGCCAGGAGGAGGCCCAGGGCCAGGGCGGCGGGGCGCCACGCCACGGGGCGCCGGGCGGCCACCACGGGTTCGGTGGTGCCCAGGGAGAGGTTCTCCAGGGCGAAGGCCAGGTTCTGGGCATCGTGGAAGCGCCGGGCGGGCACCTTCTCCAGGCAGTGGTCCAGGATGCGGCGCAGGGCGGGCGAGAGGGGGCGGTCCCCCGGCTCGGGTTCCTCCTGGAGGATGGCCGCCAGGGTGTCCGCGGACGTGGACCGCACGAAGGCCCGGCGGCCCGTGAGCATCTCGAAGAACACCACCCCGAAGCTGAAGATGTCGGTGCGGGCGTCCACCTCCTCGCCCCGCACCTGTTCGGGGCTCATGTAGCCCGGGGTGCCCAGCACCGCGCCCTCGTGGGTGATGGAGGGCCCCTCGTCCGCGCGGGCCTGGCGGGCCAGGCCGAAGTCCAGGATCTTCAGGCGGCCGTCCTTGGTGATCCAGAGGTTGCCCGGGGTCAGGTCCCGGTGGATGACCCCCTTCTCGTGGGCGGCGGCGAGTCCCTGGGCCATCTGGATGGCCAGGCCGGTGGCCTGGCGTGAGGGAAGCGGTCCCCGGGCCAGGCGCGCCTGGAGGGATTCGCCCTCCAGGAGCTCCATCACCACGAAGCGCACCTCGCCTTCGGTGGCGAAGTCGTAGATGGCCATGATGTTGGGGTGGTTCAGCGCCGCGATGGCCTTGGCCTCCCGGTCGAACCGCGCCAGGGCCCGGGGATCCCCGTCCAGGTGCCCCGGCAGCACCTTGACGGCCACGAAGCGGTCCAGGCGGGTGTCCCTGGCCTTGTACACCTCCCCCATGCCCCCCGCACCCAGGGGGCCGACGATTTCGTAGGGGCCCAGGCGGGCGCCGCGGGTCAGTTCCATGGCTCGATCATTTCGAAAGGCCCTCCACACGGTACAGTTCGGTGAGCGTGGCCCGGTAGGCCAGGGCCACGGCTTGGCCGCCGGGCGAAACGACGATTTCCTGGGCCTCCACGAACCCGGCCGGATCCCCAGGGGAAAGGGACGCCAGGAGCGTCCGCCCGGCGGTGGCGAGCCGCACGCGGGTGACGGTCAGGGGCAGGCGGGTGGCGGCCGAGCCCACGTAGGCCGAGCCCCCGTCCGCGCTCCACCCCACCACCCGCTCGCCGGGAAGGAGGCCCGGGACCCGCCCGGGCCGCGCGGGCGCTTCGGTCCCTTTCCCGCCGGTCCCCGGGGGTTCGTCCGAGATCGCCGGGCGCCCCTCGGTGTCAAGACCCCCCAGCCGGGCCCGGGCCCGGAGGGGCAGCTCCCGGGACGGGCCGCCGCCGGGCCCCCACGCCAGGATGCCCCGGCGCAAATTCTGCTGGGCCAGGAGGGCGGTGCCCCCGGGGGCCACGTCCAGCAGCTGGAGGCAGCCCTGGCTGCGCCAGAGCACCCGGGCGCGCCCGCCGGGCGTCAGGGCCCGGAGGACGGTCTGGTCCCCTTCCCGCTCGGAGATCCACAGGTCGCCGCCGGGCCCCCAGGCCAGCCCGGTCATGGGGCTGCGGCCGTCCTCCCAGGCCCGGGTGAGGAGAACCTTGCGGCCGCCCATGCGGTCATGGATCGCCACGTCCGTGGCGGCGCGCCCGGCATCCGCGTCCAAGCAGGCCAGCAGGTCATGGTCCCGGGACACGGCGATGGCGCCGACCTCACGGTTGGCGGGGTTCCAGGACGCGGCCAGGCGGCCCTCGGGAAATTCGAGGCGCCCCAGGGTTTCCGGCGAGGCCACCGTCGCCAGCCCGGCTCCGTCCCAGCGGGCCTCGGCCACGTTCTCCCGCACCACCCGGGGCAGCCCCCCGCCCCCGGGGACCCGGAGGAGGGTGCCCAGGCCTCCCGGCCGGGGCTCCTGGAGCAGGGCCAGTTCGTCAGTGGGCGACACGTCCAGGAGCCGCGCGTCGTCCAGGCCCAGGGGCTTGGGTTCGCTGCCGCGGGGGTCCAGGACGAAGATCCCCGGAGGGTTTCCGGCCACGCGCATGCTGAAGTACACCGTCCGGCCGTCGGCTCCGAACCGCGCCGCGTCCACGGTGCCCGCCGTGAAGACCAGGCGGTGGAAGACCGGCGCCGCGGCCGTCCGGGGGCCCAGGACCAGGCCCAGGGCCCCCAGCACCGGCAGGAGGCCGGCCGCGGCCGCCAGGGCGGTGCGGCGCCGGTTGCCCGGAGCCAGGGGGGCGGCGAGAACGGAGGGGCCCAGGGAGAGATTGCCCAGGGCGAAGGCCAGGTCCTGGGCGTCCCGGAAGCGCCGGGCGGGCTCCTTCTCCAGGCAGTGGTCCAGGATGCGCCGAAGGGCGGGCAACAGGGGAGCGTCCGGCTCCCCGGGCTCTTCCTGGAGGATCGCGGCGAGGGTCCCTTCGGCAGTGGGACGGGCGAAGGCGGAGCGGCCCGTGAGCATCCAGAAGAACACGGCGCCGAAGCTGAAGATGTCGCTGCGGGCGTCCACGCGGTCACCGCGCGCCTGCTCCGGGCTGAGGCAGGCGAGATCCTCCGCCGGCCGGGAAAGGTCCGGCGGCGTCCGGGGAGCCCACCCGAAGTCCAGGATGCGCAGCGAGCCGTCCTTGCCGATCCACAGGCGGGCCGGGGAGAGCCCGCGGTGGATCACGCCTTTCTCGTGGGCGGCGGCGAGGCCCCGGGCCAGCTGGACGGCCAGTTCGGCGGCCACGCGCGGCGCCAGGGGCCCCTGCGCGATCCGGGCCAGGAGCGTCTCCCCCGCCATGCGCTCCAGGACGACGAAGGGCGGCTCGTCCTGGAACCGCCGGTCGAGGAGCGGGGGGAGGCCGGGATGGCCGAGGGTGGCCAGGGCCTCGGCCTCCGCCTCGAAGCGGGCCAGGGCGCGGGGATCCCGGGCCAGGTGGTCCGGCAGGATCCGGACCACCACGGAACGGCCGTCGCGCGCATCCCGGGCGAGGAAGGCCCGGCCACCCGCCCCCAAGGGGCTGACAAGCTCGTAGGGACCGGTCCGGGGTCCAGGGTGGATGGGCGGGGTGGGCATTCTGGCGGACAGCATAGGGCAGTTTTCGGGAATTGAAAGTCATTCTCAACTTGGTTGAAAACGGCAAGATCCTTCAGGGGGGCGCCCTGGCCGGGCCCCGGGCTGGAAATCATCTACAATGGAGGTTCGAAAGGGGGGTCTTCCCCGTGGGTGGCGAGTCTTCCCTTCTGCTTGATCATGCGCTGGCGTGTCTCCGGGCCCATCCGGGCCTCGCGGAGGGCGACCGGGTGCTGGCGGCCATGTCGGGCGGCATCGACAGCTCGGTCATGGCCGCCCTGCTCCACCGGGGCGGGTTCGAGGTGGTGGGCGTCTCCATGCAGCTCTTCGACAAGACCCGGGGCGGCACCCGGCCCGAGACCGAGGGCAAGTGCTGCACCCTCGATGATTTCCAGGACGCGAGACGGGTGGCCTTCCAGGCGGGGTTCCCCCACTACGTGCTGGACCTGGAAGGGCCCTTCAAAGCCACGGTCATCGACCCCTTCGTGCGCGGCTACCTTGCGGGGGAAACCCCCAGCCCTTGCATACGTTGCAACCAGCACCTCAAGTTCCGCGCGCTGCTGGACGCGGCGGCGGAAATGGGTTGCGGCTTCGTGGCCACGGGACACTACGCGCGCATCACCCGGGACGCAGCGGGCTATCACCTCCTCAAGGCCACGGACCCCCAGAAGGACCAGAGCTACTTCCTCTTCACCCACGACCAGGCCTCCCTGGCGCGCACCCTGTTCCCCCTGGCGGGCTTCACCAAGGTGGAGGTGCGCCAGTTGGCCCGGGACCTGGGCCTGCACCTGGCGGAAAAGGCCGAAAGCCAGGAGATCTGCTTCATCCCCGAGCGCTACGACCGCTACATCGAGGAGGAGGGGCTGGCCCCGGCGCGGGGGGGCGACGGCCCCATCCGGCACGTGGACGGCCGGGTGCTGGGCACCCACGGGGGCTACTGGCGGTTCACGGTGGGCCAGCGCAAGGGGATCGGCGTGGCCTTCCACGCACCGCTGTTCGTGATCCGCGTGGATCCCGCCACGGACACGGTGTGGGTGGGCGAGGAGGACCGGCTCCTGGAGACGGCGTTCACCGTCCGGGAGGTGTCCTGGTGCGGCGAGACGCCGGAAGGCCAGCTGGCCTGCCGGGTGCGCATCCGTTCCCGGGGGGCGGAGGCCGACGCCCAGGTGCGGCCCCTGGGGGACGGCCGGGCCCGGGTCCTCTTCCGGGAGCCCCAGCGCGCCATCGCTCCGGGGCAGGCGGCCGTCTTCTACCTGGGAGACGAGGTCCTCGGCGGAGGCTGGATCGAGCCCCCGGCCGTGTGATAATGCTCTCATGGCGAGGTGGGTTCGGGTTCTGAGTGTGCTAGTGGCCTGCGTGGCCTCGGCGTCCGCCGGGGCCCCGGAGCCGGGCCGCCGGCCCTTCGTCATGGTGGGCACGGACCAGGGCCTCTCCTCGGGCGCCGTGGTGTGCATGGCCCAGGACCAGGACGGCTTCCTCTGGATGGGTTCGGAGAACGGACTGCTGCGCTACGAGGGCGGGCAGAGCCGCCAGTGGAGCGCCGAGGACGGCCTGCCGTCGGCCTCGGTGGGCCGGCTCCTGGCGTGCCCCGACGGCGGCGTGTGGGTGGGCACGCTCCGGGGACTGGTGCGCTTCCGGAACGGTCGTTTCGAAAAGATCACCCTCGACGGGCAGCCCCAGGGCAACGCCATTTCCGACATGACCCTGGACCGCCGGGGCCGCCTCTGGGCCTACACCTCCAGCGGCCTCATCCGCCAGAAGGAGGGCCTGGCCTTCGCCACCGTGCCCTGGAAGGAGCCCGACACCCTCCATTGCGTGGTCGCCGGAATGCGCTCGGGATCGGTCTACGCGGCCGGCCAGCGCGGCATCCAGGAGTTCCGGGAGGACGGCTCCGTCCAGGCCTGGGGCCCCGACCAGGGGCTGCCGCCCAAGGGCCCCCTGCTGGTGGCCGAGGACGGCAAGGGCCGCCTGTGGGCCGGCTCGGGTGCGCAGCTGCTGGTGAAGGGCCCGGGGGACCCGGTGTTCCAGGACGCCTCCGGCCGCCTTTCCGCGAGCATCTCCCCCAACGGCCAGGCCTTCCTGGACCGGGACGGATCGGTGTGGATCCCCACCCAGAACGGCGCCCAGCAGATCGACGGCGAGCTCCTGGACACGGCGCGGGGCCTGCCCTTCCGCTGGGTGAGGGGCCTGTTCCGGGACCGGGAGGGGGCGCTCTGGGTGATGGGGCCGGGCCTCGCCCACATGCTGGGCCGGGGACGGGTGCTGAACCATCCCCTCACCCGCGGGGATTCGGGCGCCGTGGTTTGGTTCATGGTGCGCGACCTCCAGGGGCGCATGATCGCCGCCACCGACGACGGGGCGGTGCGCATGGAGGGGCCGGTCCCGGTGGCGATCCCCGGCACGGAGGGCATGCGCATCAAGGGCATGGCCCTGGACGGCGCCGGCACCCTCTGGATGGTCAATACCCGCGGGCCCACGCTCCGGTTGCGCCCGGGGCGCACCCGGGCCGAGGTGGCGCCCCTGGGCGACCTGGGCTACGGGGCCAACAGCGTCTTCACCGACGCCGGCGGCACCGTATGGATCGGCGGGGTGGGCCAGGGCCTCCTGCGCCTGGACCCGTCCACCGGCAGGCTCGTGGTCGAGGTGGGGCCGGCCTTCCTGGGAGCCGCCCAGCTGGGGGTCTACGAGATCCATGAGGATTCCCGGGGCGGCCTCTGGGCCGGCTGCGACGGGGGGGTGCTCCAGCGACCCCGGGGCGGCGCGTGGACCTTCCATGCGGGCAACCCCGGTTCCCGGGTGCGGGGCATGGCCCTGCTCCCCGACGGCACCGCCTGGATCCATTACGAGGAGCCCCTGGGCATCGCCCGGGTGCGCCCCGCCGGCGGGACCCTCCAGGTGCTCGAGCGGCGCACCAAGGGCTGGGGCCTGCCCAGCAACATGGTCTATGCGGTGCGCCTGGACGGCCACGGGCGCATCTGGGTGTCCACGGACAAGGGCCTGGACCGCGTCGAACCGGCCCTGCACGTGGGCCGGCGGGACGGGATGGTGAACGAGGACTGTTCCATCAGCGCCCTCCGGGTGGAAAGGGGCCTCGTGTGGGTGGGCACCTCCGGCGGCCTCGTGCGCTTCGACAGCACCGGGGCCGAGGCCCCCAGCCAGGTGCCGCGGGCCTTCGTGATGCGGCTGGCCTACGGCAACCGCGTCCTGGAACCCCCCTTCGGCCAGGTGGATCCCCTGCCCTACGACCAGGCGACGGTGGATTTCCAGGTGGCCTCGCCCAGCTACCTCAACGAGCAGGACGTGCGGTTCCAGGCGCGGCTCCTGGGGCTGGAGGATGGCTGGCGCGACCTGGACGGGCGGCGGGTGCACTTCCCGGCCCTGAGGGGCGGGCGCTACCGGTTCGAGGTGCGGGCCGCCCTGGGCCAGGGGCCCTTCGGTCCCCCGGAGGGCGTGGCGTTCCGGGTGACGCCCCCCTGGTGGCGGACGGGCTGGGTCTACGCCCTGGCCCTCCTCTCGGGCTCCACGGCCGTGGCGGGCATCGTCCGTGCGCGGGGCGCCGCGCTGCGCCGGCGGAGCGAAGCCCTGGAGGCCCTGGTGGCCATGCGCACCCGGGAGCTCAGCCTGCGCAACGCCGAGCTGAGCGAGGCCCTGGGCAACGTCAAGCAGCTCTCGGGACTCCTCCCCATCTGCGCCCATTGCAAAAAGATCCGGGACGACCAGGGCTACTGGAACCAGCTTGAGCAGTACCTGTCCAAGCACGCGGAGGTGGGCTTCTCGCACGGAATCTGCCCCGAATGCGCCGCCGAGCAGTTTCCGGAGTTCCGGCGGAAGCCCGGCGGGGCCTGATAGACTGGTACCCTCACGATCCTTTGCGGAGCTGCGCGTGTCCCACCACAAGATCATCATCATCGGAACGGGCCCGGCCGGGTATACGGCGGCCATCTATGCGTCCAGGGCCAATCTGGCCCCGCTGGTCTTCGAGGGCGCCCAGCCCGGAGGCCAGCTCACCATCACCACCGAGGTGGAGAATTTCCCGGGCTTCCGCGACGGCGTCATGGGGCCCGCGCTCATGGACGAGATGCGCGCCCAGGCCGAGCGGTTCGGCACGGTGATCAAGGCCGAGACCGTGCTCAAGGCCGATCTGTCCGCCCGGCCCCGGAAGCTCACCACGGACCAGGGGGAGTACACCTGCGACGCCCTCATCATCGCCACCGGCGCCAGCGCCAAGTGGATGGGCATCCGCAAGGACGAGGAGCTCAGCCGCACCGGCGGCGGGGTATCGGCCTGCGCCACCTGCGACGGCTTCTTCTTCCGCGGCAAGGAGATCGCCGTGGTGGGCGGCGGCGACACCGCCCTCGAGGAGGCCACCTTCCTCACCAAGTTCGCCTCCAAGGTCACCCTCATCCACCGCCGGGACCGGCTGCGGGCCTCCAAGGCCATGCAGGAGCGGGCCATGCGCAACGAGAAGATCACCTTCAAGTGGAACGCGGTCGTGGAGGACATCGTCACCCGGGACCAGGCCCTGCCCACCGGCGAGCTCATCCCCAAGGTCTCCGTCCTCAAGCTCAAAGACACCGTGACCGGCGCCAGCGAGGACCTGCCCGTGGAGGGCCTCTTCGTGGCCATCGGGCACCAGCCCAACACCAGCCTCTTCACCGGACAGCTGCCCATGACCGAGGCGGGCTACCTGGACGTGGAGCCCGGCTCCACCCGCACCCCCGTCCCGGGGGTCTTCGCCTGCGGGGACGTGCAGGACCACCAGTACCGCCAGGCCGTCACGGCCGCGGGTTCGGGCTGCATGGCCGCCATCGACGCGGAACGCTGGCTTTCGGAGAACGGCCTGGCCGAGTGAAAGGGATCGAACCCAAACCAACCCCATGGACATCCTAGCCATCACACGACACCAAGGACTGGTCGAAGCGCTGCGTACCGCCTTCGGCTCCGCGGGGCGTCGGGTGGAGCGGATCGAGGATCCCCTGGAGGCCCTGGCGCTGGAGGCCTGGAACCGGGCCCGCCTGATCCTGGTGGACGCCGAGGCGGACCCCATGGACGGCTACCGGCTCTGCGGGCTCCTGCGGGGCGAGTCCCGCATGCTCTTCCGCAACCTGCCGATCTTCCTGGTGCTGGACCACCTCCCCACCGAGGCCGACCGGGAGGCGCTGGCCGCCGCGGACGGCGACGGGTTCGTGGAGGTCGACAGCGGCGTGCACCGGCTCCAGCACACCCTGGGCCCGCTCCTGGAAGGAACCGCCATCCGCAACGGGGGTGAGCCCGTCCCCGTCCTGGCCGTGGGCCTCGACCCGGAAACCGCCGGCTGGATCGGGGAGGCGGTGGAACCCTTCGGACTCGAGCTGCGGGCCTGCGGCCGCCCCGATCTGGAGACGGCCCTGGCCGAGGCGGTTCCGCCCCTGCTCTTCCTGGGGGTGGACGCCAGGGGGGAGGAGGCCCTGGAGGTGCTGCGGCGGCTGGATGCGGCCCCCCAGTCCCCCTACGTCATCCTGGTGGGCGGCGCGGTGTCCGAATCCACCCAGCGCAAGCTCCTGAGCGCCGGGGCCCGGGACTGGATCCCCCTGCCCCTTTCCGGCCCCCTGCTGCAGCTGGGCTGCCGCCGCGCGCTGGAGTGGGTGCACGTGAAGCGGCTGAAGCTGGAGTACCAGCACCAGCTGCGGGACATGGCCGAGCGCCGGGGCGCCCTGGAGCGGGAGGCCAGCACCCTGCGCAGCGAAGTCCTCACCGATCCCCTCACCGAACTCCTCAACCGCCGTGCCTTCAGCCAGCACCTGGAACACGCCCTGAGCCAGTGGGAGCGCAACCGTCGGCCCTTCGTGCTCATCCTGGGCGACCTGGACTACTTCAAGCTCACCAACGACCGCTTCGGGCACCTGGCGGGGGACGCGGTCCTCAAGGCCGTGGGCCAGCGCATCCGGTCCGGCCTCCGCCGCAGCGACCTGGCCTTCCGCATCGGGGGCGAGGAATTCGCCATCCTGCTCATGGAAACGAGCCTTCGCGCCGGCACCGAGGTGGCGGAAAAGATCCGCGAGCGCATCGAGGCCGCGCCCCTGAAGGTGGATTCCGGCCAGACGGTCTTCCCCACCATGAGCTTCGGCGTGGGCGCGCCCGACGGGGAGGACACCGGGCAGCTCTTCCTGCGGGTGGACGAGGCGCTGTACCTGGCCAAGCACAAGGGCCGGAACCGCGTCGAGGTCATGGGCGCCGTCTGACCCCGCCGGTCAGAAGGTGTACTTCCCCAGGTCCCCGAGGCTGCGCAGCGTGACCACCAGGTCCAGCCGGTCCTCCTTGGTGAGCGAACCGGGCACGGTGATGCCGATGTGCGAGAAGCGCACCGAATAGGCCACGCAGGGGGTGACGTAGGCCAGGGCCACCTGGCTGCCGGCGAATTGGCGGCGCTTGAAGTCGTAGTTGGCCTGGAACTCCAGGCGCACGTCGTCGTTCCAGAGGCGCCTCAGCCCGCCCACCTGGATGCCCTTCTGGCGCACCAGGAGGCGGTTGATGCCCGTGGAGTAGTAGGCCAGGTTGAACCGCGTGCCGTCCCCGGCCTTGTAGTCCGCCGACAGGGACTGGTCCGCGTCGCTGTCGGACACGTCGCTGCTGCGGCGGAAGCTGATGCGCAGGGTCTCGTCCGGTTCCACGTCCAGTTCGTTGTCCAGGGTGGCCCAGCCCTTCTTCACCCGGCCGTCGTTGAGAAGGATGGGGGCGATGTGGTACTTGGAGGAGATCCGCCAGCGGACCAGGTCCAGGAACGGCAGGTTCAGGCCGGGCCGGCCCAGGAAGTGCTGCTTCACGCCCAGTTCGAGGCTCCGTTCCCCGGCGGCGCTGCTGGCCACGCCGGGCATGGAGTCCACGTCGTCGAAGTGGGGGATCCGCCCCTCGGCGGAGGCCTTGCTGGTGGTGACGAAGGCGAAGAAGGGGTTCATGACGTGCTTGATCTCCCCCTTGTACCCGAACATCTTCACGTCCGTGTAGGACCGGCCGATGGGGGGGGCGGAAAGCTGGAGCCGGGCCGATCCCAGAACCCGGTCCACCCCCGGGGCGTCCACCTGGAAGGGACTGGTGGTGATGGCCAGGTTCCCGTCGGTGACGTTGCCGGTGTCGAACAGGGACCGGCCCAGGGACCGGGAGTAGCGGGTGTAGCGGCCGAGGGTCTCCAGGTCCGCCCGCAGGGGCCCCCACTGCCCCACGCGCCCCTGGAGCCGCAGGAACCCGTCGTCCCGGCGCCAGGCGTAGGTGTCGTTGGGGACGGTGCCGGTGGTGGTGGGCAGGATGTCCAGCTTGTAGGTCATGCGCCCCAGGCGCATGCCCGCGTCCAGGTAGAAGGGGCCCAGGGGCACGGGGTACAGGGAGCCCTGGACGCTGGGCAGCACCTGGCGCCGGAGGGAATTGGGGAAGTTGGGGTTGTACAGGGGCGAGGAGGCGTCGGAGGTGAAATAGGTCAGCTGCTCGGATGCGTTGAAGGAGAAGCTGGCCCAGGGGAAGTTTCGGCCCAGGTACAGGGCGCTGTCGAAGGGAGTCCCGCCCAGGCGGGCCATGCCCTGGCCGTAGTCCGTCTCCAGGAGGGCGTCCGAGGCGCGGTTGAGGTCGGCGGCGAGCTGCCATCCGTCCTCCCGCTGCCAGATGTCTTTCAGGGAGAACCGGTAGCGGTGTATGTCGTCGGTCCTCTGCTTGATGAACTGGCCGGCGAAGGACCCCTGGTGGGTGGGTTCCGGGTTCCACCTCGCCTCGCCGCCCCAGAGGGTGCCCTGGCGGGTGAAGTACTCCGGGGACACCGTCACGTCCGCCGTGTCGCCCAGCACCTGGTAGTAGGGCATCTGGACCGAGGCGCCCATGGGGCCTGAAAAGGAGAGGGCCATGGGCAGCAGGCCCGAGGTGCGCTCGGCCTTGGCGGGGTAGATGGCCCAGGGCAGGTAGTAGAAGGTGGGGACGTTGCCCACCCAGATCCACAGGTTTCGGATGGTGGCGTACGCGTCCAGGTCCACGGTGAGGCGCGACACCAGGGCCTTCCAGCCGGGCTTTTCCTGGGGGCACGGGCTGAGCTCGACCTTCTCGAACTCCCAGTGCTTGAGGGTGGTGAACGCCACCTTGTCGGATTTCAGGTACCAGCTGGGGGGCAGTTCCATGTCCAGGGCCCAGGCCTCGCCCATCTGGCGCTTCCAGTCCATGCGGAGCCTGGAGCAGCGCAGGCGCAGGCCCGGCCCCTCCAGGCGGATGTGGCCCTCGGCCGCGATCTCGCCGGTGAGGGCGTTGTAGGTGATGTGGTCGGCCAGCAGGAGCAGGTCGGGGCTGGCCACGGCCCCGTCGTCCATCTCCCAGCCGCCGGGGCTCTCCTTCACGTCCTTGCCCCAGTAGCGCAGGGACACGGCCCCTTCCCGGGATTCCGCGGCCCCCTGGGGCCGCAGGGGCAGGAGTTCGCCGGGGCCCGGCGCCCGCCAGTCGGGGCCCAGGGGCGGCAGGGATGGAAGGGGTGGCGCCTGGGCGGCCAGGGGCCCCAACAGGGCCGACGCCAGGCCTATGCGGAGTCCGAGCTCACGCGCCATGGTGGTGATGCGGAGTCAGGCCCAGCACCGCCATGAAGAGGAGGATCCCCACGAGGAGGCCGGCGGTGCTCTTCCAGCCCTTCTCCTTCTGGGCTTCGGGCAGGAGGTCCGAGCACGCCACGTAGAGGCCCAGCCCCCCGGTCAGGCCAAGCACGGGGCCCAGCTTGATGTTCAGGTACTCCTGGCTCATGGAGCCCACCAGGGCGGCAAGGGCCAGGATGCCCGCCGCGATGATGGACTTCCGGTTGCCGAAGCCCCGCACCAGGAAGATGGAGGAGATCGTCGCCCCCTCGGGGATGCGGTGGAGCATGACGCCCATGAACACCATGAGGCCGAGGCCGCTGTGGGTGCGCATGGCGGCCGTGATGGACATGCCGTCCATGAAGCTGTGGAGGCTCAGGCCCACCAGGGCGATGACCCCCGTCAGGGCCGAACCCGAGTGGGTATGCGTTTCCTCGCCGTAGTGGAAGTGGGGGCTGATGCCGTGCTCGATCAGGTGGATCAGGAAGAAGCCCGCCACGGCCCACAGGGCCATGCCTTCCCCGCCCTGCTCCACGGCCTCGGGCAGGACCCGCACCAGGGTGACGGACATGAGGTAGCCGGCCGCCACGCCGGACATGTGGCGCATGAGGCTGGCCCGGCCCTGGAGGAAGCGCACCACGAGCCACCCTCCGAAGAGGGTGGCCAGGGCGGCGATCGGTGCCAGCCAGTAGAGATGGTCGAGGGTCGTCAGGGCGTTACCTCACGATCATTTCTTGCGGGCACGGGGCTTGGGAGCCGCGGGCGCCGCGGGAGCCTCAGGCTCGGGGGCAGGCTTGGGCTTGGGGGCGCGCTTGGCGGGCTTCGTGTCGGCCTTGATGGCCACGGCGGGCTCCTCGGCCTCGGCCTTGGAGGCCTTGGCGGGCTTGGCTGCCTTGGGCGCCTTGGGGGTCTTGGGGGCCTTGGCCTTGGCCTTGGCGGGGGCTTCCGGCTCGGGTTCCGCCTTGGACTGGAACTTCACCCGGGGGGCCGGGGTGAGCAGGTCGGCCAGCAGGTCGGCGGTCAGGAGCAGGGGGGCGGGTTCGGGCTCGGATACCCGGGGGGCTTCCACCACGGAAACCTGGGGTTCCGCCACGGCGACCACGGCCTGGGGCTCCTCCAGGGCCACGGCGGCCGGGGTGGTGGCTTCGGGCGCGGCGGCGGGCTTGCGGCCGCGGGAACGCCGGCGGCCACCGGGGGCCTTCTCCTCCGCGGCGGGTTCGGTGGCGGGGGCGGCCTCCTCCTCGTCCAGGGGCTTGGCGCTCTCGAAGAGGGCGCGCAGGCGCTCCCGTTCCTCCAGGGCGGCCCGCTGGGCGTCGCGGCGGTCGTACTTCATTTCTGCGTGGGTGGGGGCGGCCACCGGGGCGGGCGCGGCCTCGGGCTCGCGGCGGGACTCGTTGCGCGGGGCGCGGCCGCCCTTGCGGGGGGTGTCCTCGCCCAGGGCCTTGTCGAAGGAAATGGGGCTGTCACCGCCCAGGACGACCGTCTCCTCCTCCAGGTCGCGGGGGCGCTCGTTGCGGGCGGCCACCTTCTCGGCGGGCTCCTCCTCGGCGCGCTCGATCTCCGCGGCCATCTCGCCGAAGGGGATCTCCGGATCGGCCACGATGATGATCTTGGAGTCGTGCATGTCCTCCAGCGCGGAGAGGTCCTTGCGCTTCTGGTTCAGCACCGCCAGGGCGATGGCGGGCATGAGCTTGACGCGGATCTCGGCGATGGCGTCCCGGCTGAGGATGGCCTTGATGCGGCGCACCACGGACAGGACCAGGGCCTCGAGGCTCTTGACCTTGCCGGTGCCCTGGCAGGTGGGGCAGGCCTCGTGGGTGACGTGCTGGAGCGAGGGACGCAGGCGCTGACGGGTCATGACCAGCACGCCGAAGCGGTTGATCTTGCCCACCTCCATGCGGGCCTTGTCCTCTTCCAGGCACTCCACCAGGCGCTCCATGACCGCGCGGTTGTTGCCTTCGCGCTTCATGTCGATGAAGTCGATCACCACCAGGCCGGCCAGGTCGCGCAGACGAAGCTGGCGGGCAGCCTCCTCGGCGGCCTCCATGTTCGTCTTGAAGGCCATGTCCTCCACGTTGTCACCGGTGGTCTTGCCGGAGTTCACGTCGATGGCCACCAGGGCTTCGGTCTGGTCGATGGCCAGGGCGCCGCCGGAAGGCAGGGACACCTTGCGCCCGTAGACGCGGTCGATCTGCTCCTCGGTGGAGAACTTGCTGAACAGGGGCTTCTTGCCGATGTAGTGCTTGAGGACCCCCAGGTGCTGGGGCATGGTGCGCTTGAAGAAGCCCTGGGCGGCGTGGAAGGTCTCCAGGTCGTCGATGTGCACTTCCTCGATGTCCTTGGTGAAGGCGTCGCGCAGGGTGCGGGTGACGACGTCGTCCTCCTGCCACACGAGCCCCGCGCCCTGGCGGTGCTTGTAGCGGTTCTGGACCTCCTTGTAGGTGTCCAGGAGGTAGTCCAGGTCGCGCTGGAAGTCCTCCTTGGTCACGCCGAGGCTGGCGGTGCGCACGATCACGCCGAAGCTCCGGGGGATGTCCAGTTCGTCGATGAGGCGCTTGAAGTGCTCCCGCTCCTCGCGGCTCTCGATCTTGCGGCTGATGCCGTTGGTGGGGTTGCCCGGAGTGAGCACCAGGTAGCGGCCCGGCAGGGAGATCTGGGCGGTCATCATGGCGCCCTTGGATCCCAGCTCCTCCCGCACGGCCTGGACCATGATCTCCTGGTCCCGGTTCAGCAGGTCCTGGATGCGGCCCCGGCGGCCGTCGGGGCTCACCAGGTCCTTGGGCAGCTCGCCGATGGGCAGGAACCCGTTCTTCTGGCCGCCGTAGTGGATGAAGGCGGCCTGGAGGCTCTGGTCCACCCGCACGACCTTGGCCTTGTAGATGTTTCCCTTGATCTTCTCGTTGTGCACGAACTCGATGTCGAAGTCCGACAGGACGCCGTCCACGAGCGTCGCCACACGGATCTCCTCCGAGTCCGTGGCATTGATAAGCATGGTTTTTCTGGGCAAAACGATCTCCTTGGAATAGACCAGCGGCCTTTCAGGAGGCGGTTGGTCTTCACGATGGGGTTGTGGATGGGGTTCTGAGAATGGGTCGATTGGGATGGTATTGGGGGGTCCGAATTCGTCAAGACCTTCCCGGATAGGGATTTACCAAAGTGACGCGCTGGCTCCGGCCCGCTTTGGCTTGGGGCATTGTCCCATCTGTGGGCCCCGGCGGCAAGGGGGCATCCGTTAAATTCCCCCAAATATTCGCTTTGGAGGCCAAAGTTAAAAAAAGGTCGCGGGTTACATGGAAGTAACACATGTGTCTCAACATGGTTGAACGCCCGTCGGATGCTTGTTGACGTTGCTAAAGGAGCATCCCGTGAAGAACATCCTGAGTCCCATCGTTCTCCTGGCCCTTGGGGGGACGCTTTCCGCCCAGGCGGTGGTGAAGGTCGATCCCAAGCTGCCGGCCTACAAGAAGGTCGCCGGGGTCACGGGCACCCTCAATTCCGTGGGCAGCGACAGTCTGAACAACTGCATGACCTTCTGGGTGGAGACCTTCAAGTCCAGCTACCCGGGCGTCAAGATCCAGGTGGAAGGCAAGGGTTCGGGCACCGCCCCCCCGGCCCTCATCGCCGGCACCTCCCAGATCGGCCCCATGAGCCGGGAGATGAAGGCGGGCGAGATCGACCAGTTCGAGAAGAAGTTCGGCTACAAGCCCACCCGGATCTCGGTGGCCCTGGACACCCTGGGCGTGTTCGTCCACAAGGACAACAAGATCCAGTCCCTCTCCATCAAGGACCTGGACGGCATCTTCTCCAAGACCCGCAAGTCCGGGGTGGAGGACATCGCCACCTGGGCCAAGCTGGGCCTCAAGGGCGAGTGGGCCTCCAAGCCCATCTCCATCTACGGCCGCAACAGCGCCTCGGGCACCTACGGGTTCTTCAAGGAGCACGCCCTGGGCAACGGCGACTACAAGGACACCGTCAAGGAGCAGCCCGGCTCCAGCTCCGTGGTGCAGAGCGTGGGCACCGACAAGTTCGCCATCGGCTACTCGGGCATCGGCTACAAGACCTCGGAAGTGCGCGCCCTGCCCCTGTCCAACCCCGCCAAGAACGGTGGCAAGGCCTTCGAGGCCACCTACGAGAACGCCCTCAACGGCAGCTATCCCCTGGCCCGGGCCCTCTACATCTATGTGAACATGGACCCCAAGAAGGGGCTGGATCCCCTGGTGAAGCAGTTCATCACCTTCATCCTCAGCAAGCAGGGCCAGGAGGTGGTCATCAAGGACGGCTACTACCCCCTGCCCAAGAAGATGGTCGACGAGCAGCTCAAGAACCTCAAGTAGCCGAAGGGAATTGCCCAGCATGGCGAGCGCATCCTCCATCCTGAACAGGGCCAAGCGCCTGGACCGGGTCATGGACTGGGTCATCACCCTCGGGGGGATGACCATCATCGCCGCCGTGCTGGGCATTCTCGTCTTCATCGGCAAGGAGGCCTACCCCCTCTTCCGCCCGGCCCGGGTCCAGGAACGGGCTGCGGTGACGCTCCCCGCCTTCGCGGCCCTGGCCCCGGACGAGAGCGGCCAGGCGATCCTCACGGCGGACCCGGCCGCGGGCATCCGGGCCTTCGCCCACGGCCGGGAGCTGCCCGTGCCCCCCGGGGGGCCCGCCCTGCCCTGGCGTTCCAGCACCGCCATCGACGCCCACGGCGCCTTCGCCGCCCTGGGCGCCGACGGGACCCTGGCCTTCGCGACCCTCGCCTGGGATCGGCCCGACGGCGAGAAGGACCCCGCCCGGTGGACGCCGCATCCCGTCTGGAAGGGCGCCCAGGCTGCCCCGGGGGCGGCCGCCCTGCTGGATGTGCGCGCCCTGCCCGCCTCGGGCATCGCCCCGGGTGCCGTGTGGCGCGTGGCGGGCCTGGACGGGAAGGGCCACCTGGTGTGGGCCGAAGCCACAGAGGAGGCGACGGCCCCCCTCGCGTGGAAACCCGTGCCCCTGGAGGAACCGGCCGCCTGCGCCAGGTGGAGCGCGGACGGGACCCGGCTCTTCGCCGGGACGCCCACGGGCCGGATCCTGGCCTATGGCCTGGGGGACGAGCCGGTGCTCGAGGCCTCGGGTTCCCTGGGCGAGCCCGTCACGGCCCTGGGTTTCGACCTGGGGGACGCCGCCCTCCTGGCGGGCGGAAACCAGGGCGCCCTGGCGGCCTTCCAGCTCCTCAACCGGGACGGGGCCTTCACCCTCCAGGAATTCCACCGCTTCAAGCCCATGGCCGGAGCCGTGGGCGGATTCATGCCGGGCCAGCGGGACAAGCGTTTCCTGGTGTGGTCCGCCGGCATGGTGGCCGTGGACCACCTGACCACCGAGAAGCGGCTCTTTCAGGCCCGGGGGGGCGGCATCCGCACCGGCGCCATCACGGCCCGGGGGGACGTGATCCTGGCCGCGGACGCCCGGGGCGCCGTGCGCACCTGGGACCTGGACGCCCCGCACCCCGAGATCAGCCTTCGCACCCTGTGGGGCAAGGTCCACTACGAGAGCTACGGCAAGGCCGAGTACGTCTGGCAGAGCAGCGGCGGCACCGACGACTCCGAACCCAAGCTCAGCCTCGTGCCGCTCCTGTTCGGCACCCTCAAGGGCACCCTGTACGCCATGCTCTTCGCCCTGCCCCTGGCCGTCCTGGGGGCCCTCTACACCAGCCAGTTCGCCACCCCGCGGCTCCGGGACGCCATCAAGCCCATGGTCGAGATCATGGCGGCCCTGCCCTCGGTGGTCCTGGGCTTCCTGGCCGGCCTCGTGCTCGCGCCCCTGTTCGAGCGGGCCGCGGTGACGGTCCTGGTGCTGCCCGGCGTCACGCTGCTCCTGGCCCTGGCCCTGTTCCCGGTGTGGAGCCGGCTGCCCCGGCGCATCCGCCTGGGATGGGGCACAGGGTGGGAGGTGCTCTGGATCCTTCCGCTCCTGCTGGCCGGTCTCGGCCTTTCCACCTGGATTGGGCCCCACTTCGAGCGGGCCTTCCTGGGGGGCGACTACCGCAACTGGCTGCTGGCGGCCCACGGCATCACCTACGACGTGCGCAACAGCCTGGTGGTGGGGTTCGCCATGGGCTTCGCGGTCATCCCCATCATCTTCACCATCAGCGAGGACGCCCTGAGCGCGGTGCCCCGGTCCCTCACCTCGGCGAGCCTGGCCTGCGGGGCCAGCCCGTGGCAGACCGCCTGGCGCGTCGTGCTGCCCACCGCCAGCCCCGGCATCTTCTCGGCGGTCATGGTGGGCCTGGGCCGGGCCATCGGCGAGACGATGATCGTGCTCATGGCCACGGGCAACACCCCGGTCATGGACTGGAGCCCCTTCAACGGCATGCGCACCCTGGCGGCCAACATCGCCGTGGAGACCCCCGAGGCCCCGGTGCACGGCACCCTCTATCGGCTTCTCTTCTTCACCGCCGCGCTGCTGTTCTGCCTGACCTTCCTCCTCAACACCGCCGCCGAGCTGGTCCGCCAGCATCTGCGCAAGCGCTACGAGTCCCTGTGATGATGAACGTCCGCGAATGGTGGCGCCGGGGCAGCGCCCTGATCTGGTTCTCCGGGGCCACCCTGGGGTTCTCCCTGCTGATGATCCTGGGACTGGTGGGCTACATCGGCGCCAAGGGCCTGGGATTCTTCTGGCCCGGGGCGATCGTGGCCACCACCACCGGCCAGGGCCCCATCCTGGGGGAGATCACGGGGCAGGAGGCCGACAAGGTCCAGTTCCACGTGGCCAACCGGGACCTCTTCGGCCAGGACTACCGGTGGGTGCCCCGGGCCGGGCTGGGGCCCCTGACCACCCCCGCGGACGCCGTTGTGGTGGAGCGGCTGGAGTACGGCCCCTTCATCGGCCGGGTCCGTAGCCTGGAGAAGGACGGCCAGGTGCTTCCCGGCAACCCCATGGAAACCCTCCGGCGCCTGCGCCCCGCGGCCCTGGCCATGAGCCGGCATATCCGGGACCTGGACAAGGTGGAGATCGGCGGCCTCAACCGGAAGATGGAGGACCTCCGCCTGGAGATGAAGTCCCGGCCCGGCCTGGAGGCGCGCATGGCGGCCCTGAAGGCCCGGTACGACGCCGCCGAGGCCCGCCTGGAGATCCTCCGGACCCAGGCGGCCTCGGTCACCGTGACCCTGGAGGCCGCGGACGGCCAGACCAAGTCCCTTCCCCTGGCCTCGGTGGTGCGGCTGGTGCCTTCCAACGCCCTGGGCGTGGCGGGCAAGATGGGCACCTACCTGTCCCGCCTCTGGGAATTCGTAGCCGACGACCCCCGGGAGTCCAACACCGAGGGGGGCATCTTCCCGGCCATCTTCGGCACGGTGATGATGGTGCTCCTCATGTCCGTCCTGGTGGTGCCCCTGGGCGTCCTGGCGGCCCTCTACATGCGGGAGTACGCGGCCCAGGGCCTGCTCCTGCGCACCCTGCGGATCGCGGTGAACAACCTGGCCGGGGTGCCCTCCATCGTCTTCGGCGTCTTCGGGCTGGGGTTCTTCGTCTACTTCGTGGGCGGCGGCATCGACCGGCTCTTTTTCGCGGAGAAGCTGCCGGCCCCCACCTTCGGCACCGGCGGCATCCTGTGGGCGGCCCTCACCCTGGCGCTCCTGACGGTGCCGGTGGTGATCGTGGCCACGGAGGAGGCCCTGGCGGCCGTGCCCCGCAGCCAGCGGGAGGCGAGCCTGGCCCTGGGCGCCACCCGGTGGCAGACCCTCTGGAACGTGGTCATCCCCGGCGCCATGCCCGGGATCCTCACTGGGCTCATCCTGGCCATGGCCCGGGGCGCGGGGGAGGTGGCGCCGCTCATGCTCACCGGGGTGGTCAAGCTGGCCCCCTCCATGCCCCTGGACGGCACCTTCCCCTTCCTCCACCTGGACCGCAAGTTCATGCACCTGGGCTTCCACATCTACGACGTGGGCTTCCAGAGCCCCAACAGCGAGGCCGCCAAGCCCATGGTGTTCATGACCGCCCTGCTGCTGCTCCTGGTGGTGGTGGTCCTCAACCTGTTCGCCCTCCGCCTGCGCAGCCGATTGCGGGCGAGGATGGGCGGAGGAGCCTTCTGATGCAAGCCGGAGACACCATGACGGACGTCGAGCCCAGGCAGGGCGCCCCCCGCAAGACCGAGGTGCCCCTCACGGATGCCGCGGTGCTGAGCGCCAAGCCCCTCCTCCACATCGAGGACGTGAGCCTCTTCTACGGGCCCAAGCAGGCCCTCTTCAACATCGACCTGGAGGTGCGCGAGCACTCGGTCATGAGCCTCATCGGCCCCTCGGGCTGCGGCAAGAGCACGCTCCTGCGCTGCATCAACCGCATGAACGACCTCATCCCCAACGTGCGCATCCAGGGCAGCGTCAAGGTGGGCGACGACGACATCTACGACCCGGCGGTGGACGTCATCAACCTTCGCAAGCGCATGGGCATGGTGTTCCAGAAGTCCAACCCCTTTCCCAAGAGCATCTACGAAAACGTGGCCTACGGGCTGCGCATCCAGGGGGTCAAGGACCGGGCCGTGCTGGACGAGGCGGTGGAACGCAGCCTCATCGCCTCCGGGCTCTGGGACGAGGTGAAGGACCGGCTCAAGGAGAGCGGCCTGGGACTTTCCGGAGGCCAGCAGCAGCGCTTGTGCATCGCCCGGGCCATGGCCGTGCGGCCCGAGGTGCTCCTCATGGACGAACCCTGCTCGGCCCTGGACCCCCTGGCCACCAGCCGCATCGAGGAACTGATCTTCGAGCTCAAGCGGGACTACACCATCGTAATCGTGACCCACAACATGCAGCAGGCCGCCCGGGTCAGCGACTTTACGGCGTTCTTCTGGATGGGTAAGCTCATCGAGACCGGGCTTACGGAGATGCTGTTCACCAATCCGAGGGTGCGGATGACCGAGGATTACATCAGCGGGAGATTCGGTTAATGGCGCGCCACTTCGACAACGAGCTGAGGGACCTCAAGTTCAGCCTCCTGGCCATGGCCGGGCAGGTGGAGGAGATGATCCTGCTCACTCATAATTCACTTATCGAGCGCAGCGACGCCGACGCCCGCCGGGTCAACGACCTGGACAAGGCCGTGGACGAGCTGGAGCTGCGCCTGGACCAGGCGTGCATCGACCTGCTGGCCCTGCGGGCGCCCTTCGCCTCGGACCTGCGGCTCATCGCCTCCACCCTCAAGATCGTGCCCGAGCTGGAGCGCATCGGCGACCACTGCACCAACATCGCCCGGCGGGCCCTGATCCTGAATCCCATGCCCCCGCTGTCCCTGGGCGACGGCCTGCGCAAGCTCGGCGAGGAGACGCTCTCCATGGTGCGCCGGGCGGTGGACGCCTTCGTGAACGGGGACGCGGATCTGGCCCGGGCGGTCATCCAGGCCGACGATTCCGTGGACGCCCTCTACGTGGACATCAACCGGGAGCTGCTGCGGCTCATGCTGGCCGACCCCATGACCATCGAGCGGGCCAGCCACCTCATCATCGTCATCAAGAACTGGGAGCGAATCGCCGACCAGGCCACCAATATCGCCGAGGAAGTGCTCTTCATCATCGGCGGCGTCAGCGTGAAGCACCCCTACCTGCAGACCCCCCCCGAACAGGCCTGACCGGAGTCCCGATGCCCCACCTCCTCCTCCTTGAAGACGATGCCGACATCCGCCTGGGGCTGGAAGAGCATCTCAAACGGGAGGGGTTCTCCCTGAGCACCTTCGGCACCGGCCGGGAGGCCCTGCGGTTCATCTCCCAGTCCTCCGCGGGGCAGGCCTCGCGCCTGGACGTGGCCCTGCTGGACCTCACCCTGCCCGACGTGGACGGCCTGGACGTGCTGCGGGCCATCCGGGCCGACGCCAGCTACCGCGCCCTGCCGGTGGTGCTCGTCACCGCCCGCAACGAGGAGATCGACCGGGTCCTGGGCCTGGAACTGGGCGCGGACGACTACATCTCCAAGCCCTACTCCAGCCGGGAGCTGGTGGCCCGGATCCGGGCCATCCTCCGCCGCGCGGCCTTCATCGACACCGGCGGCAAGGTCCAGCAGATGACCTTCGGGCCGATCTCCGTGGACCTGGACATGCACATCGCCCGGGTCAGCGGGGAAGCCATCGAGTTGACGCGCAGGGAGTTCGAACTGCTGGCCTATTTCCTCCAGAACCCCCGGCGGGTGCTGAGCCGGGAGAAGATCCTCCAGCAGGTGTGGGGGCTGGAATACCTGGGCGAAAGCCGGACCATCGACGCCCACGTGCGCCGGGTGCGCTCCAAGCTGGGGGAGGCGGCGAGCCTGATCGAGACGGTGGTCGGGGTGGGGTACCGGCTGGGCAGCGTGGACGCGTAGAGGGTCGATGGGATTTAATAAGTGAAATTAAAAGTTAAATTGAATTGATATCTGTTGCTTCGGGGCCGGGCTTTATCCTGTGGGTTGAGGCTCTTTGCGGATTGTCCGGGGCGGATCGGTGAAGACCACCGAAAAAATCAAACGCTGGGGCGCTGAGGACTCGCTGGGGCGCTGGGAAAATAAAAAGATGGGTCTTTCCTCGCCCTTGACGGGGTAACCCCAACAAACGTGTAACCAGGGGCAAAGTAGCCGGATCAGCCCACTGACCGCAGGTACTGATACAAAGTTTCCCGGCTGATGCCGAACTCGCGGGCGAGGCTAGCCTTCGGTTCTCCGGCCTGCGCCCGCAAATGAAGGGCCTTGGCTTGGTCTGGGCCAAGAGCCTTCTTGCGGCCCTTGTAGGCCCCGCGCTGCTTTGCCAGGCTGATGCCTTCCCGTTGACGTTCGCGAAGGTAATGAGACACCCTTTAACTCTGGCCTGTCGGGCCCGCCTGTTTTCGAGGCCGAACATGATAAAAAGCATGCTTTCATTCCTGTTTTGCTGTACTTGGCTGCTGGCCCAACAGGCGGAAGATGCCCTAGCCTTGGAATCACGAACCCGCCACGAGCGAAACATTCAAGAAGGCTACAATCTCACGTACGGCCTGACCCTTCGATCCAAACCCCTCAGGGTGGAGTTCCTGGTGCCGCCCCACCGCAGTGCGCATCGTTTGAATCTGTGGCTAAAAACCCAGGGGGGCGAGGCGAACGTTCGGCTGCGTTGCGAGGATGCCGCCGAGGTGTTCGCCTGGTCTGGCCGGGAAGGGGAGTTGACCCTGGTGTGTCAACTTCCCGTGGGGAAGTACACCCTGGAGATCACCTCACCCCAAGGCGGCCGGGCCGAATTCGCGATGAAGGGGCCACAGATGGAGGTCTGCGACCTGGACGCTGAGCGCTGCGCCGAACGGCCGGCAGACCCCGCCCAGGGGTTCCGCTGGCCCTACCTGCTGTACACCCCCAAGGAAGTGAAAGTTCCGTTCCTCCTGGTGGTGCCCAACAACACCGGGTTCGCGGTGGAGAACCTGGACCTGATCCGGGCCTCCGGGCGATGTGAATTACAAAGGCAGCGGGCCTTAGCTGATCGCCTTGGCTGCCCGCTCCTGGTGCCGCTGTTCCCAAGGCCGATCCTGGACCCGAAGGACACGGACGAGGGCAATCTGTATTTACACGCCTTGAGCCGCGAGGCCTTGCTTGCCGAACTGCCCGAATGGCGGCGGGTGGACCTGCAGCTTCTTGGCATGATCGACGACGCCCGGGCCCTACTGACCGCCCAGGGCCGGGCGGTCCAGCCGAGGATCCTGCTTTCCGGGTTCTCCGCCTCGGGCATGTTCGTCAACCGGTTCGGTCTGCTCCATCCCGAGCGGGTCCTGGGCGTGGCCTGCGGTTCCCCGGGAGGGTGGCCGATCGCCCCGGTGGAGACCGTGTCCGGAGAGAGACTGCCGTATCCTGTGGGCAGCGCCGACCTCGCTGCGCTAGGGGGGCGGCCCCTGGACCTCGAGGCGCTGCGGAAGGTGAACTGGTTCTTCTACCTGGGGGCCGAGGATAGGAACGACGCCGTGGTGTGCCGGGACAGCTTCGCCAAGTCCGACGAGGAGCTGATCTTCCGCCGTTTCGGCCCCACCCTACAGGACCGCTGGCGGAAGGCCGAACAGTTATATACGGCACAGAGTCTGTCGGCCACGTTTCGGCTCTACGCCAAGGCTGCTCACGTGGTCAACGATCCCATGGCGGAGGACATCGCCCGGTTCTTCGAGGGGCAAATGAGACGATCGGTCGGTCAACACTAGAAAACGATCCGGCGACTTTGCCCCTGGTTACACGTTTGTTGGGGTTACCCCTTGACGCACGAGGTTGAAAACCCAGCGCCCCAGCGAGATCCCAGCGCCTCAGCGTTTGGCTTTTCATTCGGAATTTTTCGGCGCTGGCGGTCGATGCAATGCCAATCCAGAAACCCAACGGGGTTGTCTGGTTGGGCCGGCGCCAAAGGGGGGACCAGGCCCGTTCAACCATCAAGAACCCGCCCTTTCCAAATCCAGTCTTAGTCATAGCCTCTCCTGGGAAAAAGCGGCGGAGTGCCGGACCTTCGCCCATTCCGGCTAGGGATCCGGGGCTTCCCAAGGCACAATGGTTTCATTGGCCTACCTGGAGCCCCGATGTCCCTGAACTCTCTCATCAGCTGGCTGAAACCCCACGAAATGGTGTTTTTCGACCTGCTCGAATCCTCCGCCTCCAACCTCGTGGAGTCGGCCAAGCATTTCGAGGCCGAGTTCAAGTCCCGGCAGACCCCCGGCGAATGGGCCGGGATGCGCCGCAAGATGAAGGACCTGGAGCACGTGGGGGACGAGATCACCCACGAGATCGTGGACCGGCTCAACCGCACCTTCATGACGCCCATCGAGCGCGAGGACATCCTCCACCTGGCCCACAGCCTCGATGACGTCGTGGACTGCCTGGACGGGGTCTGCGAGCGCCTGGTGCTCTACAAGATCACCACCGTGATGCCCACGGCCGTGGAACTGGGGCGGCTCATCGTCGCCGGCGCCGAGGAGGTCAGGCCCCTCATCGGCCACCTGCGCAACATGTCCAACGGAAAGGACATCAACAAGCGCATCCAGTACTGCAACGAGCTCGAGAACCAGGCCGACGCCGTCTACCACGCGGCCCTGGCGGAGATCTTCGAGAACCCCAAGGACCCCATCGAGCTCATCAAGTGGAAGGAGATCCTCAGCCTCCTGGAGGACGCCACCGACCGCATCGAACTCGTCTCGAAGGTCGTGAGCTCAACCGTCATGCGCAACGCCTGAGCGAGCCATGATCCCGACGCTCATCCTCATCATCCTGATGGCCTGGGCCATCGACTACATCAACGGCTTCCACGACACCGCCAACGCCATCGCCACCGTGGTCTCCACGGGAGTGCTGTCGGCCCGCAACGCCATCGTGATGGCGGCCTGCCTGAACTTCGGCGGGGCCCTCCTGGGGACCCACGTGGCCACCACCATCGCCAAGGGAATCGCCGACTCCCAGTTCGTGGTGCCCGAAGTCCTCATCGCCGCCCTCACCGCGGCGATCCTGTGGGACCTGGGCACCTGGTACTTCGGCATCCCCTCCAGCACCAGCCACACCCTCATGGGCGGCCTGGCCGGGGCCGTGGTGGCCCACGCGGGCTTCGGGGCCCTCCACATGACCAAGCTGGAGGAGATCACCCTCTTCATCTTCGTCTCCCCCATGCTGGGCTTCCTCATGGGCGCCGTCCTGATCCTTCTCATCCAGTGGATCTGCAGGCATGCCTCGGGCACCAGGATCAACAACGCCTTCCGGAAGCTCCAACTGGTCTCTGCCAGCGCCATGGCGTTCACCCACGGCCAGAACGACGCCCAGAAGGCCATGGGCGTCATCTGCCTCGCCCTGATCATCTACGGGAAGATGACCGTTCTCCCCGGGCACCAGGTGGCGGTTCCCCTGTGGGTCAAGGTGGGCTGCGCGGGCATGATGGCCGCGGGCACCGCCAGCGGCGGCCTGCGCATCATCAAGACCATGGGCAGCCGCATCGTCAAGCTCCGGCCCATCCACGGGTTCGCCGCCGAGACCGCCGCGGCCATGGTCCTGTTCACCACCGCCCACTTCGGGATCCCCGTGTCGACCACCCACTCCATCACCGGCGCCATCATGGGCGTGGGCGCCACCATGAACGCCAACGTGGTCCGCTGGGGCGTGGCCGGGAACATCTTCGTGGCCTGGGTGCTGACGATTCCCTGCAGCTTCGGCATCGCCTACGGGACGCTGCGACTCCTGCATCCGCTGTTCGTGCGATAGTACGGACCACCAGAAATCCTGGTTCAAGCATTTCTTGCGCCTCATCTGCTTCTCATCCCCGGGGTGGTGACGGGCGGTAAGGGGCTACAAGAAATCCAAAAGGCAGTTCTCCGCGTTCCTCTGCGAGATCTCAGCGCCTCCGCGTCCAATTGGCTGCTGGTGTGTGCCGGCGCGACCGTCCACTGACGCAACGCGCCGACCCATCGCGAGAACCACATGGACGCGGAGGCGCGGAGGACTCGCGGAGGGTCGCAGAGGGAAAACTTCACGCTTTCATTGGCGGGAAGGCCCAATCCAGTTTGCAGGTTGTGTTGCCACTTCTTATGGCGGCCTACACGAGAAGTCACAGGAGCGTAACCGCATCGGACAAAAGGAGATACAGGGATCGGGAAGACTGGGTCCCTGGAGGACCCATGTCGCCGTTGCCCGCCGTCCTGCTCTTCGTTTCCATGGCCATGGCCGCCCCGCCCCCGGTCGCCCCCGGCGAGCTGACGCCCTTCCTCAAGGTCGTCACGGCCAGCGCGGGCGCGCCGGGCCGCATCGCCTGCCGGGACATGGACCTGGCCATGGCCCTCAAGAAAGGCGGCGTCTCACCCGACGCCAAGGCCCCGGTGGCCTGGGCCGCCAACCGGGACCAGCTGAAGGACTTCCTGGCCGAAGGCAAGCTGGTGGTGGCCGGCGACGCGGCGCTGCTGGCGGCGGGAGCCGCGGTCGCCATCGTCCTGGAGAAGGGCCGGCCCGTGATCCTGGTGGACGCGAGGAACGTCCAGGCCTCGGGCGTCACCCTCTCCGACGCCCTCCTGAAGATCGCCCGAGTCCGGTAGCGCCATGCCCACGGTGTTCACACCCAATTTCCACCGGATTCTCCAACCGGGCTGAAACCTTCGTGGAGCGCCGCCAGCCGCGGCGGTTAACAAGGAATTCCCAGGAATGATCCGGGGCGTTGCCCCCAGGGCCACGGCCCGTAACGCCCGGACGCGATGCTTGGACCAGGAGGTGATCCGATGACGATCCCGCTCATGGAACCCCGGCAGCCCCGCTACGAGATCCGCCCCCTGGAGCCCGGCGACTTCCCCCACCTGCGGCGCCTGGAGCGCGAGATCTGGGAGCAGGACGAAGTGGGCGAGCTCTGCCCCTACTACCAGCGGCTCTGCACGGACTTCTACTCCGAGTGGTGCTTTATCGCCCTGGACGGCGACCGCCCCGTGGGGTACGTGCTGAACTTCCCCAACGGCAAGGCCATCTACTGCGCCACCCTGGCCGTGCACCCCGACTACCAGAAGTCCCGCGTGAACTACCTGCTCATCCGCGCCATGGTGAAGAAGCTCCTGGCCGAGGACATGGAGTCCTGCCGGTTCCTGGTGGAGCCCGGCAACCTCGACGCCAGGTCCATCCACGAATCCCTGGGCGCGCGGGTGGTGGCCGAGGCGCGGGACTACTACCACGCGGGCGACGTGCGGCTGTGGTCGGTAATCGAGAAGCAGGACATCGACCGCCTCCGGGCCCGGTACTCCCGCCTCAAGCTGGTTTCCTGAACGGAGCGCGCGTGAATTCCGAAGACCTGCTCCTGGCCCTGCGCACGGGCGTCACCCCCTTCCTGGGCCTGCCCCAGCAGCTGGAGCCCTCGGCCGTGCCAGGCGTGGTGCTGGGGGCCCCCTTCGACGGCGGGGTCCTGAACCGCCCCGGCGCGCGCCTGGGCCCCTGGGCCCTGCGGGCGGCCACCCTGGGCCTGGGCCGCGCGGCCATGCCCTTCCGCCTCCAGGGCCACGACCTGGGGGGCCGCACCCTGGCGGCCCTGGACTGGGTGGACGGTGGCAACATCCCCACCCGCCCCTTCAGCATCGCCCAGGCCCTGGACGCGGTGGAGGCGGCGGTGCACGGGTGGAGTTCCCTGGGGGCGCGGACCCTCCTCCTGGGCGGCGACCACCTCATGACCCTGGGCGCTCTGCGGGCCCACGCCCGCACCCGCGGGCCCCTGGGCCTCCTGCACCTGGACGCCCACCCCGACGCCGGCACCGGCGAGGCCTGGGGCACCGAACACCACCACGGCACCTGGCTCCGGAGCGCGATCCAGGAAGGCCTGGTGGACCCCCGGCACACCGTGACCCTGGGGGTGCGCGCCCCCCGGTTCGACAGCGAGGAGATCGTCTTCCTCCTGAACGCCGGCGTGCGCCTGTGGACGCCCATGGACCTCAAGGACCCCCGGCTCCTCTCGCAGCTCCAGGGCGACATCGCCCGGGTGGGCCAGATGCCGGCGTACGTGAGCGTGGACCTGGACGTGCTGGACCCGGCCTTCTGCCCCGCCGTGGCCGAACCCGTCCCCGGCGGCCTTTCGGTGCTGGACGTCTTCACCCTGCTGGCCTGCCTCCGGAACGTGGCGTGGGTCGGCGCCGACATCATGGAACTGGCCCCCACCCTGCCCGGCGCGGACGACAGCGCGCGGGTGGCGGCCCACATCGCGCTTCAACTGCTCAGCTGAAGGAGACGGGACATGTGGCTTTCGCTGCTTGAACGGCAAGGCATCGCGGTGGGCTGGGACGAGCTCGTCACAGGCTACGACTTCGGCCTGCTCACCCAGGCGGAGATCCAGGACTGGCTGCTGGCCCACGGCCCCCTCGCCCCCAAGGCCCTGGCGGCCCTGGAGGCCCGGGAGCTGTTCGAGGCCGCCCTGTGGGAGGCCAGCCGGGAGGCCACGGGCAAGGTGCCCCGCCCCGGCGGGCACCGGTGGGGCGCCGCCCAGGACCGCTGGCGCCTGGCCCTGCTCCGGGACGTCATGGAGGCCCCGCTCACCGCCGAAGCCCTTGCGGTGGCCGTGGAGACCATCTACGAGAAGGTGGGGTGCCCGGAGGACATGCTGGGACTCTGGACGCGCGGCTGCCCCTGGGAGAAGCGGGCCCCGGTGGCGGACCGCTCGGCCATCGAGCGGTTCATCCAGGACCGCAACGGCATCGGCGTCGCCCCGTGAACTACCCCCCGGGCCACCCCGCCCCCGCCCTGCGGCTCCTGGCCGCCCTGGGCGGCGCGGCCCTGGCCAGCGGAGCCATGGGCTGGCGCCGGCGCCCCCAGTGGGCCCTGCACCGCTGGGCCGGGCGGATCCTGCGCCGCCTGGGCGTGGAGGCCACCCTGGCGGCCCCCGTGCCCGAAGGCGGCCAGTTGTGGGTCTCCAACCACCTGAGCTGGCTGGACCCGGTGGTCTTCCTCAGCCTCCGCCCCAGCGGGGCCCTGGCCAAGGCGGAAGTGGCCGCCTATCCCCTCATCGGCTCCGGGGCCCGCAAGGCCGGCCTGCGGTTCGTGGACCGCGACAACCTCTTCAGCCGCGCCGCCGCCCTCAAAACCCTGCGCCGGGACCTGCGGGGAGGGCAATCCTTCCTGCTCTTCCCCGAGGGCACCACCACCACCGGCGACCTGGCCCCCCTGCGGGAGGGCGGCCTGCGCATGGCCTACCGCCTGGGCATTCCCGTGCTGCCCTTCCGCCTGGAGGGCGCCGACCCGCAGTACCCCTGGGTGGGCGCCGCGACCCTCCTGCCCCACCTCCGGGGCCTGGCCCGGGCCCGCCGGACGCGCATCTCCGTGCGCCCCGGAGAGGTGATGGAACCCGCCGCCTTCCCCACCGAGGACGGCTTCGTGGAATCGATCCGGTGCCACCTCGACGGGGCGTGCCGGACTTGAGGAAATGCCGACCCTGCTTCCTGCGCTCTCCGTGTGGTTCAGGCATGGGCGGCATGGAGCCGCAGGCCCAGTGCGTTGATGACCTTCACTACCGTCGCGAATTCCGGATTGCCGTCTGGAGCGAGCGCCTTGTAGAGACCTTCACGGCTGAGTCCAGTGTCACGGGCCAGCTGCGCCATGCCTCGAGCCCGGGCGATGTCCCCCAGGGCCGCGCGGATAAGGCTGCCGTCCCCGGGGTCCTCCTCGAAGCAGGCTTCGAGGTAGCTGGCCATCTCCTCCTCACTCTGGAGGTGTTCGACCACATCCCATTTCTTCAGATTGATGCCCATCGCGTTCTCCTAAAGTTGCTTCGCCAATTCCAACGACCGTTTGATGTCCTTGGCCTGGGCGTCGGCAAGTCCGGCGAACCAAGCGTCAAAGACCTCCGTGGTGAGAACCGCCCTCATTTTTAAAGTGTGAACCAGAGTTCACGCCTGTCCAGGGCCGACAATGCTGTCTGATTTGTAGTTGCACCGGTTTCCTCAGGAACGGCCTCCAGGCTTGAATTACGAACCTCATGACCCTAAGATTTCCGAATCCATACCTCCCGGCGCCCCCACGAGGGTGAGATAGATGAGCTATTCCGAGGTATGTCCCCCTTCATTACCCAACTTCAATTTCCGATATTTCTTAAATCCTACTGGCAATCTGACTCACCCAGTTCGTAGCGTCAGCAAAGGCAGCATTGGGGTCTGTTCCCACCATGCCTTATGCATCCGAAGACTACGTCTGTCCCAAACGCGACAAGTTACGCCTAATGCAGCCTGTGCGCGAAATCATAGAAAAAGAAGGAGAGCAGCAAAAGGTATAAAATCCCCATCGCCCGAATTATCCTTACCTTCTGCTTGTCCCGTACATCACCAAATACCTTTAGCCACCAACCCCAGCCTATATCCCAAACAAGCAACGGCTTAACAAGAGACACTATCCCAACTGCGAATAGCAAAGCCAGAATAAATACTGCGGCCACCTTGTTAGCCACGCCTCACCATCCTTTCAACAAGTCAGAGTTCCACGTGAATGAAAATCCTGGACCACCTGCGCCAATTTCATAGGCGCTAGTTCCCGTATCAACGGAAGTTGTGAATCCCCCCGCAGCGCCAAAATCGCCTTGAAAAGTAAAAGAAGTTGAATTAAGAAAGGCAGCAACGGCGGCTTTGTCGTGCGGACCATCGAAAATTGTGCCAAAGACGATGCTTACACCTTTGCCTATTCCAAATCCCTTATTGAGGTTCCAGTAACGCCGCCCCCATTTGTCAATGGTTAGCGAAATCCCTCCACCAACACCAGCAAATATGGCACCAGTAACCGTAACGTAATCAGGGGTCCGTACCGGCTCATCAAAAGTTATTTGCGGCCGGATCCACCCATAAGAAGATTGTCCAGAGATTTCTCCGACCACCCCCCAGGTCATTCCCTCAGGCGCATTCCCCGACGGAGAGCTTGACGAGGAGCTGCCACCCTGGCTTGTTTGCATCCAATAGTTGCGCGAACCCCAAACCGATACCGATGGAATTGGAGCCCCGAGATACCCACCAACCAATTGCGCATACGAAAAACCTTCGGTCCCCTTTGGGCCAATATACAGAATTACCCGCGTAGACCCGCCGGCCCAGAAGTCCGCGCTCCGGTCCCACCCTGCCGGCGCTTCCTTGTAGGACAAAGGAACACCACCCGCCATTCCGCTCGGGTCCGTGACCATGAAGGGGCTTCCGCCTGCATACGCATACTGGTTGGCCTGGAACGGATCGGCGCCCTGATCGCTGTTGACGAACCGGTGCCAGGGCGCGCAATAGAACCTGCCCTTCATGTACGTCAGTCCGCTTGGATCCGCCTGGAGGTGGCCCGTGTAGCCGGTGGAGGGTTCATACCCGGTTTGAAGGATCCGTTCCCCAAAGGGGCCGAAGAACTGGCGCCCCTCCTCGGCACCGTTCGATC
>MTLE01001677.1_pt1 | contig 65076 bp, 58 predicted proteins | sample 1982461 | NCBI WGS metagenome assembly MTLE01 (sample SAMN05712605, study PRJNA340218) | biofilm metagenome | isolation source: sample SPL anode biofilm adapted to -200 mV | place: USA | collected 2012-02-03 | reverse complement strand
GAGCCAGGATCAAACTCTCCATTAAAATTGAAAACATTTATACCGTTGCCGGCACAAACGTTCGCAATCGTTAACAAAGATTTGTTGACTATTAGCTCTATTACTTTTATTACTCTTGAATTTACGTTGTCCCTATATATATATATAAGGTAGAATGTCATCTTGATAAGTAAATATAAACTTGCGCTTATATTTGCTGTTTCAAGTTGTCCATTCGCACATTTGCGATCAAATTTTCAGAGAGCGAAATTTCCTCGTTTGCTTTTCCCTTCCGGGAAGCAAATGGAAATTTTGTCTTGGTTTCCTGCGACCGTTTTTAGGTCACAAGAATATAATATAAAAATTTTTTATTGTTGTCAAGCACTTTTTGCTTGACTTGTATTACTTACCCCTTGCTTTTATACTTGCGGGATTAAGTGACTACTTTTATATTCTAGCTTTTTAAGTTTGCTTTGTCAACTACTTTAAAAATTGTTTACTAAAAGATCGATTGCTTATTGACTACTTAATTAGTATAGCATTTATTTTTTTTGTTGTCAACATTAATTTTTTGTGATCAACGTTTAATATCTGCTACCTTTATAGTATATCATTAAAGCCGATAATTTGTCAAGCCTTTTTTTAAGTATTTCGTAAAAGGCTTTCTTTTACTACTTTCTTTGCAGCTGACCGCTGCTGTTTGTTGCTACCTAAATAGTATAACAGATATTTTATATATTTGTCAACAATTATTTTTTACCGTCGGAGAAACATATAAATTTCTGTACAAATATTCTAGCTTATTTACAAAAAAAGGTAAAGAGTTTCTGCTTTATATATGTCCGTTTTGTGCGCGCCGCTGGCACAATTTTAAACAAGTTTTTAAAAATATTTTTGCAATTTCCAAAAAGTATGCTATACTTTTTGACCTTTATTTTTTATCGACGTGGCTACCGTCTAAAAAAAGGAATATCGCGTATATTTATGCTTTTTTAGCGTTTTACCGTCTGAGAATTAACTTTTTTTGCGCCTTCGCGCGGACGTATGTATATATATGTAATATATGTGGGAGGTTGTTTATAAAATATGTTCTGTCGACGAGAAATACCCTGCGTAGAAAATGCTGCGCAGCTAAAGGCATATATATGTATACATTTAAAGCACGCGGGCGCATAATATCAACATATATACGTATATGTTATATATAAAGGTGGCGGGAATACTATATATACATATATAAGGTATGCTTTTGAAGCAAGACGAGAAGCCGCGAGGGAGGTATACCTAGAGTGGGCGAAGCCCCGAGTATCCGACCAAGCGCAAGAAGTACTTTGATATGATTTTTTGTTTTCTTTCTCGTAAGGTATACCTTGAGCCCCCGACGCGGGGCGAGTATCCGAGACGAGAAAAAAACAAAAAAGGGCTCAAAAGACGCCGCAAAATTTTGTAAAGTCTATGTTATGAATATTGATACCTTGCTTAAACAAAACTCCCGCAGCCTTTACTTGAGCGCAAAAATAATGCCTGCCAATATAAGGAAACCATTTTACTGCGGTTATTTACTGTGTCGCATTGCCGACACAATCGCCGACACAACGTTAATAGCATCGGAAAAGAGAATAAAGCTTATAAAAAGATACCCCGAAATGCTGGAAACGCAAGATATGGTGATGATTAGCGCTTTAAAAGAAGCCGCCGATGAAGCCGTAGCGGATATTTACCCGTCGGAAAAAATGCTTTTAGACAATATTGATATATGCCTTAAAGAATTTAATGCCCTCCCCCGCCCGCACAGAAAATTGATATTAGACGTAGCGCATTATGTATGCCTTGGTATGGAATGGGATTTATCATACTTCCCAGAAGAGAACAGCGGACTGTTAAAGGCTGTGCCGACGGCGTACAAGACGGAAGAGTATTGCAATTATATGGGCGGAGAGCCTGGCGTGTTTTGGGCGAAACTGCTGTTAAACGGGAAAGAAGATGCCGAATTTGTGGAAAATGCCAGAAAAATAGGCAAAGCTTTGCAGATAACAAATATATTGCGTGATATTCCCGCCGACGTAAAAATAGGCAGAAGTTATTTGCCTCTTACTGATTTATCCAAAAATGACCTTATGCCGCAAGACTTGCTGGACAAAAAAAACTACCGCAAATTGCGCCCCGTTATATATAAGTGGATTAATTGGGGTATGGAAAACCTTAAGGCCGCGCCTGCGTTTTTAAGAAAGATACCTATATATAAGGTTGCAAACAGGGCGGCGGTGGCATGGCCCGTGCTTTGGAGCTTGGATACTTTTTACTTGTTAGCGTTGGCGGGCAATCTGCTTGACGGCAGCAAGAAGCAAAAGATACCTAAGAAAACGATATATCTTACGATGCTTGCAAGCCCGCTGTTTTGCATGAGCAATAAGATTTTTGAAAGGATTGTAGAACAGAAAATAGCAAATATAAAAAGAATACTCTCTTAGTTTTAAGAGAGTATTTTTTATTGCCGTGATGAAAGCGACCAAAAAACGATTTAGCTATGTATATTTTTAAAATTTTGAAACCTTCGAATACGCCCGTATGAGCGTAAAAACAAAAACAATATAGCACACTATCAAAAAACAAAAACCTATTTGTCCGATAAGGGTAGATGGCCATGACCCGCCAGCTAAAAGAGGAAGGCAAGGCAATGGCATAACTATACCCATAAAGATAGACGGTATTACTAAAGATTTAAAGAAAGGAATGAAAATTTTAGAGAAAAAGGAATCTTCGTCCGTTTTTAATAAAGACAAATATCCTGTGAAGGTTTCAACTCCAACGGCGAGTGTTCCTACTAAAAATAAAGAGCAAAGGAATAAAAGCCCGCCCACAAACAGATTTCCTTGACTAATCATAAAATCAACCAGAATAAAAATAAACAATGTGCCGCTAATTATAAATGAATTGATTAAAACAATGTGTTTTTTTATAATTTCTTTAAATAAAGCTTCAAACATACGTCCTCCTGTCAGAACATTTTACCATTCTAGCATTAATGATGTAACAAAGAGAATTAAGACATATGTTGGAGTTGATTTTTTGTTGTGCCGCGTTCAATCTGATGTTTTATTAGTACAAAGGTTAGGTTGATTCTTTAGTCGTAAGTTTGATTTGCCGTAAGCTTTGGCGGAGCAAATTGTTTTTGCCGTCCTAAAAGATTGCGTGATTTGGCGAGGCTGAGATTATTTTTTATTTTATTGCGAGCGCGAAGTACAAAAGGGAAAGGGAGCGAAGCGACTCTCTGTACTTTAGCAAGCAAAAAATAAAAAAGAGGCCAGCACACGACAAATTGCTAGCCTCTATAAACTTGAACAGAAGAAAAATCCCTACTCTTCTATTTTCAGCATCGCAATGAAGGCTTCCTGCGGGATGTCGACATTCCCAATACTCTTCATCCTGCGCTTACCCTCTTTCTGCTTTTCCAACAACTTGCGCTTACGGGTAATATCGCCGCCGTAACATTTGGCAATAACGTCTTTACGGAAGGCGGGGATGGTTTCGCGCGCGACAATTTTACCGTTAACACGGGCTTGTATTGCCACTTCAAATTGTTGGCGGCCGATAAGTTCTTTAAGCTTTTCGCAAAGCAGTCTGCCGCGGTTCGCGGCTCTTTCTTTGTGCGTGATTACGGAAAGTGCGTCAACAGGCGTGCCGTGTATGAGAACTTCCATCAGCACGACATCGGCGCTGCGGTATTCGTCAATTTCGTAGTCAAAAGAGGCATAACCCTTTGAGCAGGATTTTAATTTATTGTAAAAATCTATAACCATTTCCGCCATAGGCATATAATAGTTGACCATAACGCGCTGGCTGGAAAGGTGGTCTATGCTGATAAAAGTTCCGCGCTTTTCTTTAAGCAAAGTCATAACGGCGTCCATATAGACGATGGGTGTTACGATTTTTATCTTAATAGTGGGTTCTTTAATATCCAAAATATCGCCGTAGGGCGGGAAGTTGGCGGGGTTATCTATCCACTTATAACCGTCGCCCGCATCCGCCAAGGCGGAAAGTTCCTGCGGGTGGCTTTTGCGCGCGGTAAATTTTACCTGATAAATAACGTTGGGGCTGGTGGCGATTAAGGATAAACCGAACTCGCGTTCCAATCTTTCTTTTACAATTTCAATATGCAAAAGACCCATAAAACCCAGACGGAAACCAAAGCCTAAGGCTTTTGAAGTTTCGCTTTGATAGCTAAAAGAAGAGTCGGAAAGGTTTAACTTTTCCAAGGCTGTCCTTAAAAGGGGATAATCGGTTGTTTCTATCGGGAAGATACTGGCAAAGACTACGGGTTTCGTTTCGGTATAGCCATGCAGTGCAATTTCTGCGGGGGCTTCCGTAAGTGTTACGGTATCGCCGACCTGCACTTGGTGAATATCTTTAATACCCGCAATGATATAACCTACCTCACCCGCTCTTAATTCCGTACCTTTTTCCTGCTTGGGCGTCATAAAACCGAGTTCTTCTATTTTGGAAGAAAAGCCAGACGCCATAAGTTTTATGTTCTGGCCCGATTTTAATACGCCGTCAACCATTCTGACGTATACGATAACGCCGCGGAAAGGGTCGTAAAAAGAGTCAAAGATAAGCGCGCGGGTTTTGGAGTTTTCTTCCCCCTGCGGCGCGGGAATATCCTGCACGATACGCTCTAAAAGGTGTTCAACGCCAAGACCGCTTTTAGCGCTAACGCGCTCTGCGGTAATCGGGTCTTTTAAAATTTCCCAAAGTTGCTCTTCCGCCACGTCTGCGTCGGACTGGCTTAAATCTACTTTATTTATAACGGGAATAATTTTTAAACCCAAGCTTTGCGCCAAGTGCGCGTGCGCAACTGTTTGCGCTTCCACGCCCTGAGAGGCGTCAACAAGTAAAAGTACGCCTTCGCACGCACGCAGAGAACGGGCGACTTCGTAAGAAAAATCTACGTGTCCCGGGGTATCAATAAGGTTTAAAATATAGTCTTTATATTTGATGCGCACGGCCTTGGCTTTAATGGTAATGCCACGCTCACGTTCAAGATCCATACCGTCTAACATCTGCGCCTGCATTTGGCGTTTAGGTATTGTATTGGTATCTTCCAAGATACGGTCGGAAAGAGTAGTCTTGCCGTGGTCTATGTGCGCTACAATGGAAAAATTACGAAGATTCTTCATCAGTTTTATAAAATTCTTTCAGTTTTCTTATTTCCGTTGAACTGGGCATAAGCAAAGCTGCCTGCGCCAAGTTGGAACAATCTTTGAAATTAAGGTTTCTTAAAGTATTTTTTATCCTCAAAAACATTCTGGGTGACAGAGATAGTATATCCACGCCCAAGCCGACCAAAAAGGGAACAAGTTCCGGGTCGGAGGCCATTTCGCCGCAGATGCTGACGGGTTTGCCCTTCTTGCGCGCAGCCTGAATTATAAAGTTTATTGTCCTAAGCACCGCGGGGTGATAGGGGTCGTATAAATCGGCAACTTCCTGGTTTACTCTGTCTACCGCTATAAGATATTGTATTAAATCATTAGTGCCTATGGAAACAAAATCTACTTCCGGCAGGATAGCGTCCATAGTTAAAGCGGCTGAAGGAACCTCTATCATAACGCCCAACTGTATTGGCTTTTTAGGCACAATACCCTTGGCGGAAAGTTCGCCCAGACAGGCTTTATAAACTTTTTTTACCGTGATGACTTCTTCTAAAGAAGACACCATAGGTATCATAATTTTTACTGCCGCTTCCGATACTGCCGCCGTTCTTATTATGGCGCGGATTTGCGTTTGCATAAGCGCGGGGTATTTTAAAAATAATCTTATGCCGCGGCAACCCATAAAGGGATTGTCTTCCGTCTCGTGACGGGCAAGGCCCAGTTGCGCTATTTTATCCCCGCCCAAATCCGCAAGGCGGATTGTAAAGGGGCGAGTATCAAAACGGGAAGCGGATTTTTTGTATATTGCAAATTGCTCGTCTTCCGTCGGTGGCTCGGGACGGTCCATATAAATAAATTCCGTACGTAAAAGGCCAAGACCGTCGGAGTGGAAAGAGTCCCATTCCTTTAAATCTCTGCGAGGGTCGTAGTTAACATAAAGGGATACTTTGTGTCCGTCTTTAGTTTCGTTAGGCAGGGTGCTGATGTCTTTTAAGGAGCGTTCCGCCTTTTTTATTTTGCCCTGTTCTTTTTTATAGACGGCAATAATATCTTGCGGAGGATTTATTATTATTACGCCCGTTTCCCCGTCTACGATAACAAGGTCGCCATTTCTTATTTGCTCTGCCGCGTTGGAAAGGCCGACGACGGCGGGCATTTGCATACTTTGCGCCAATATGGCTGTGTGGCTGGTTTTACCGCCGACGTCCGTGGCGAAAGCCAAGACATTTTTGCCTTTAAGGTTAATAGTTTCCGACGGATATAAATTGTGCGCTATTACTATTGAAGGCTCTTGTATGCCCGAAAATTTATTTTGCTTTTTTTCCGTAAGGTTTTCAAAAAGGCGTTTTGCCACGTCGGCAATATCAAATTTGCGCTCTCTAAAAAAATCGTCCCTTAAAAGTTCAAAGGTGGAATTAATTTCCTGCACGGAGGCATAAAGAGCGTATTCCGCCGATACATTTTCTTTTTCTATTTTATTTATTACGCCTTGGGTGAGGATAGGATCTTGAAGGATAAGTTTATGCGCCTGCAAAAGCTGGGCATAGTCCGCGCCGAAAAGTTCTTTTACCTTTGCCTCTGTTTTATTGAGGTCTTCTAAGGTGCGCTCTATAGCGCAGGCATAGCGGCGGACTTCTGCGCCCGTTTCTGACGGAGGGATTTTCTTTTTTTCAAAAGTGGCGGTATCAGCCATTATTATATAGGCAGGGCCGATGGCGATACCCGGACTGGCCGCAATGCCTTTTATTGTAATCATTCTTCCTCAAAAATTTTGCCTAAAACTGTTTTTATAGCCTTAAAAGCATTATCTTCATCCGCGCCGTTGACCATAACGCTTATGGTGCTGCCTTGTTCGGCCGCTATCATCATAATGCCCATAATACTTTTGGCGTTAACTTCCATTCCGTCTTTAGAAATAAAGATTTCGCTCTTGAACTTGCCCGCTTCCTGGGCAATCATGGCCGCAGGTCTGGCATGGATACCTAATCTGTTTTTAATTTTTATTTCTTCTTTTATCACAAAGGGTTCCCCTTTTTAAGCTAAGAAAGACGCCGCGGCAAATACCACCGTGGCTATAACATATAAGAAAATATTGGGTATGCTAAGCTTCTTCATAAACATACTTAAGACGATAAAAGCAACAAGCAAAGAGGCTCTTGTTATAAAATCGGCATCAAGCATAGCGTCTTTAAACCTTATATAAAGGCCGAAGAAGATTATAAATACCGTAAAAATTTGCCCTAAAGTTTTAAGGAAGGCTATAACTTTATTCCAGTTAAGGTTGATGAGGCCGTAAAAATTATCCTCGGTGCCGTTATAGCTGTCCAAAAATCCTTTATAGCGCGCGGCGATAGCGGGAATATTATAAACAAGAAGAGAGCCGCCGATGGCAAGCAGAACGGAAAATAACATTTCCCCGCGGTACATTTCTTCTTTTAATACATGAATCTCGCCCGCCGATAAAATTACAAAACATAAAACTAAAGAGAGCGGTTTTAAAGTTGCCCAAAAAAGCCTGTCGCCTATCGAGGCGGCGGTGTTGGCCGTGCTGGAGCGGATAATGCGCCATTCGCGTTCTTCGTCGTGGAGTTCCGCAAGAGGGCAAACTGCTATTTTTTCTTCCTGCTTAAGCATAGCGCCTATGCTGTATGTACTCATAACGGGATTGCTGTTGAAAGCCTCCAGCGTTCTGGCAAGAGAGCGTTTGTACATTGGCGGGTTAGCACCGTGCAGGCGTTTTAATGCGGGTTCCGTTATAAATAAAAGCCCGACATTTTGTAATTTGCCGTAGTTCCAGAAACCCTGCAAGAGGAATGTTCTGCAAAATATTTTTAAATTATCTTTTATCATATTAATCCGCCTTGGGTTTGCTGCTAAAAGAGATAAACAAAACAGAAAGACCTACCCACGGCACAACAAAATAAGAAAACTTAAACGCTATATGAAGCTTTTCGGGTATATCTTCGCTAATGGCGTTAAAGCCGGGGCCTGCTACCGTAAGCGTTATAATTAAGAAAGTAAGAATAACCAGATACTGCAAGGTTAAACTTTGCAAAAGTACGCGGCCGGGGGTAATTTTGCCTTCCAATATATCCTTTTCTATAGCGGGAAGAAGCTGGGCGCGGTACCTTCTCATCTGTTTTTCTATGAAGGAAAATATTATGCCGCTTAAAATGCCCACGAAAAAGGCAAAATAAATATCCATTAAAAAGAAGTGAGCCATAAGTATGGCAACGCCCGTGCTGACAGCGCCGCTGGGCGGAACAACGCCGCCGATGGGCATAAAATCAAGATAGATAAGTTCTGTAAAGATACCTATTTGAAGGCCCAAAAAGAAATCGCCCGTTACAAAGCCTAAAAGACTGCCAACCACTACGGGACGGGAAATTAAAACCTGCCCCAGATATGTGGTATCAAGTTCCATAAAGGCTATAATCGCACAATAAATAATAAGTTCCAGCATTAAATTAACCTCGTTGAGAGAGAGGACGGAAGCGCGCGAACATCAAACTTTACGCCTTTGTCCGATAAGCCCTTAACAAGAGCAAGTTCCGCCTCGTTAAGATACACCCCTTCGCCGTATTCCTTTTTTCCCTCTTCGTACTTCGTATTTCCTATATTAACGCTTTCTATTTTTACGCCGTTGTCAACTAAATAAGAAAGAGAAGCGAAATCTTCCAATATTAAAAATATTGCCTCTTGCGCATGGTCCTTAAGATACTGCGCGGCCTGCGCGCTTTCAAAAATATTAAGACCGTAACCCGACGGTAGCGACATACGCAACATCTTCTTCATTAAAGAACTTGCCGCGGCATAGGAGGAAACCACAACAACCTCGCTTACCTTTGTAGCGGGAAGCCAGCCTTCAACCACCTGTCCGTGTATAAGTCTGTTATCAATTCTTGCAAAAACTATTGCCATATATCTATTTTAGTTTTTCCGTAGCGTTTATTACAGCTTTTTTACCGTCTTCAAGCACTTTTTGAGCAAGCTCGTCGGAGGAAAGCTTTTCCCTATTGTTGATTGCCGCAAGCAGCATATTAAGATTTACCCCGCAAATTACACTGACATTAGGCATACCGTGCGTAAGCGCGGCCGCCACATTGCAAGAGGTCCCCCCGAAAGTATCCACCAAAATAAGCGTGCCTGCAGGGTCTATCTTTTGTCTTATTCCGCCCGAGATATTTTGTAAATCAATCTTACCGCTGACGGTAAAAACATCTATTGAATTTTCTTCAAAAGAACATATCTTTGCCGCGGTATCAAGCATGGCTTTTGCCATATCGCCATGCGTTACAAGAATAATTTTTACCATACTTCCTTCTTCTCTATCTTAATATCGCGGTGGAATTCCGACACTTTAAGTTTTTTTGTTCTTAAAGTTTCGGCAAGACTGTGTGCCATAAACACGCTTCTGTGTTTGCCGCCGCTACAACCGACCGCTATGGTAAGGTAAGATTTACCTTCTTTAATATATTTGGGGATAAGGTACATAACCATATCCGTAAATTTTTCCAAAAACTCAACGGCAAAGGGGGACTTTTTTATGTAGTCCTGCACCTCTGCGTCTAACCCAGTTTTGTTTTTAAGTTCGGGCTGGTAATAGGGATTGGCCAAAAAGCGCACGTCCATTACGACATCAGCCTCCATAGGTAGGCCGTGTTTGTAGCCGAAGGATACGACGGAGATGCTCATTTCTTGCGAGGATTTAATTTCCAATAACTGAGAAATTTTTTCCTTAAGTTCGCCAAGCGTAAGATTGCTTGTTTTAATTTCGCTGTCGGCATTTTGTTTGATGGGTGCCAAAAGTTCTCTTTCTCTGCCGATGGCTGTTAAAAGCTGCTCGGCGAGAGGATGTTTGTGCTTTGTTTCGGAAAATCTGCGGACGAGGACTTCGTCAGAGGCATCTAAAAATAAAAGTTTGGGGTTAAAACCCTGCCCTTCAATGCTCTTCATTATTTTAGGCAAATCTTTAATGCGTTCGCCTTCCCTTATATCTATGCCTAAGGCAATGTTTTTAAGGTCGTCACGTTCTTTAAGATATTTTGAAAATTCATTAAAAAGTGCAATGGGCAAATTGTCCACGCAATAAAAACCGAAATCGCCGAAAATCTTAAGCGCCTGCGTTTTGCCCGCGCCTGAGATACCCGTGATTATAAAAAATTTTCCCTTTTTATTTGGTTCCATTTTTCTTCCCTTTCATCTTGTCTAAAAGCTTTTTGTTAAATTCTTTGGCGGAGCTTATGCCCTGCCCTTTAAGCCTTTGGTTTAAAGCGGCGACTTCTATCAAAACAGCTAAGTTTCTGCCCGGTGTTACGGGAATGGTTAGAGAGTTAACTTCCGCCCCTAAAATTGTAGCTTTTTGCTGCTCTATGCCAACCCTGTCTATTGTCCCCGTCGGGGCGACAAGGTTAACTTCCATCTCTATTGTTGTAGATTCTATTGACGAACCCACGCCGAAAAGTAATTCTATATCCAAAATACCAAGCCCGCGGACTTCCATATAATGCTGGAGCATAGGCGGGCAAGAACCCATAAGCACATGGCCGCGGCGGCGTTGAACTTCCACCACGTCATCAGCCACAAGGATATGACCGCGTTTGATAAGCTCTAAAGCGCATTCGCTTTTGCCGATGCCCGCGTCCCCGCGGATTAAAACGCCCAAGCCCGACACCTTTACCAAAACGCCGTGGATATGCGTGCGGGGAGAAATGCAATCGTCTAAATAAGCGATAAGTTCCGAAACAAAAGTTGAAGTATCAAGGCTGGTAGTTAAAAGAGGAACATCTTTTTCTTTACACGCTTGGCGAATGGCGGGGAGAACCTTCATCCCTGCGGTTACTATAACGCACGGGACGCCGTCGCTTTCCACCATTTTTTTAAAATTTTCTTTAAGCGCGTCGTAGGGTAATTTGGCGCAAAAGGCGTATTCCCCGCGGCCGATAATTTGTATTATTTCCGCGCGGTAATTTTCCAAATGGCCGTCAAGCGCAAGACCGGGACGATTTACCGTTGCTTTGGTAATTTCCCTGTTAAGGTTCTTTTTGCCGCAGAGCAACTGGAGGCTTAATTCTTTACCTTTAGCCTCAAGCAGCTGCTCTACGGTGATAGTGCGGGCAAATTCTGGCACGAGATACCCTTATTTGGCTGCTTTTATGGGTTGGATAAGCCCGTAAGTGCCGTCCAATCTTTTGAAGATAAGGTTAATCTGTTTGGATTCTTCGTCAAGGAACATCCAAAAGGTATAGCCGAGTCTTTCCATTTCGTAGGCGGCGTCTTCCGGATTCATGGGGAGAACTTCCACCTGCTTAATAACGGAAAATTTAACATCATTTTGCGGAGCAAAGACAGCGCCGTAATAAGAGGCAAGGTCTTCCTTCTGCAATTTTTTGCTTTGTACGGCTTTGCCTTTATTCTTTTTAATCTGCGCTTCTATTTTTAAGATTGTTCCGTCTATGGCTTTATACAAATCTTCTTCTATGGCTTTTGCCGTAAATTTCTTTTTGCTCGCGTGAACGGTAAGTTCTGCGCGCTGATTTATTTTTCTGTCAACGGTTAAAACGATTTCCGCCCATGCTTCGTCCCCGAAAAATTTATCAAGTTTATCTGCTTTTGATTGGCAGTAGTCTTTTATGGCTTCTGTAAGTTTAATATTTTTAGCTGTGATTTTGAGTTTCATAACATCCTCCAAATTTACCCTTCGGGTAACCCCGTCTGGTAATTAAATCATTTGTTAGCTGGGCTGTCAACCAATCCCGTCATTGCTTACGGCGGGAGAAGCGCCTGCGGCGGAGTACCGCAAAAAGATGCGGGAAGACCGCGGACTTTTGCCGCAAAGACAAAAGTTTTACAAACTTAATAATGTTATATTATCGTGCATCTGCTCAAATTTTGCAAGGGGTAGGTTTATTTTGTTTGCAAAACAGAACTCTTCTTTCCCCCAGACGCCTGTTGTACTGTGTTTTTCAGGGAGTCAAGAAGCTCCTTCTTTTCTTTTTGGTCAGAATTGCCAGTCGCCCAGTTATAATTATCTTCAAAATTATCCACATAGCCGACAAAAACATCTGCCGCTTCTTTGGCGCTTATGGTAATGGGGGTTATTCTGGACAAATCTTTACTGTATTTCAATTTTATCTTGTCGGAAAGACCTTCTTCCTTTTCTATAAAAGAGGCAATATGTTCGTGATATAAATTTGTTTCTTGCATAGACGCAACCTTATCCTTAACCGAGGCACAATAACAATTAGCTTTTGAAGATTTACCGTTTATCATGCAGGATACGACAAAGTCGCCTTGTGCGTCTTTACTTATTAAAACATATTGTCTAATTTTGTCCAGAGATGTCTTTAACAGCAAAATATTTTTGTCCGGCCAATAGTGGAATGTGTGTTGTACAAGCGGATAAACATCCTTTCCGCCATAATTACTGATATATAAAACATTGACGATGGTTGTCATTTTATACTTTTGATTATTATATAACGATATAGCAGAACGCCCTGTACCCGAGACATTACCTCTCATATCAAAAAATCGCCCTGTATCTGTTTTGCCCGCTACAATCTTATATATTGCGGGCGCGGTAGCGGGTTTTTCCCCATCTCTTACAAGAGTAAAGGTTCTGATGTACTTTGGGGTTGAGTAGTCTATCTTTGTTTCATTGCCTGTTTTATCCGTAAAAGAAATTACGCGATTGTTTTTATCTCTTTTAATTGAAGAAAAGCTGCTGTTAGGATAATAAAATACATGAGGCGTTTTAATATCGCCCCAGCTTTCAAATTGTTCTGTTTTATCTATTGAGCCGTCTTCGTTATACGAGGTGATGCTTGTAGAGAGTTCATCTTTTGAAATGTTCATAAACGGCTCTCTGTTTTTAGCGCTGCAGTTTATATATGCCTCTTGAGAATCTGGGCAAAGGCTCTTCCACCCTTCTTTTCCGCCACGCTTTATACCTAAAGCATGACAATCTAAGGAGTTAATAAAACCCTCCGCGTCGTCACATGTAATATCGGTGTTCTCGTCCATTATAGAGGGATAAATTTTAGTTGTACCGTATTTTGGGTTTGAGTTGATACGCGCAGAAAAATATTGGTCCGACAAGCCAAAAGCATGGCCGATCTCATGTTTCAAAATATCAGAAGAACGATCAGATACGGAGAGAGCCATCAAAGCGGGGAGAACTGCTTCCCCGTCGTCCCCCCTAACTCCGGACTGGAAACAACCAGGACCGTATTTATCTCCGCAAAAGGTAGAGATGTCTGCCGAAGAGAGAAACAATATACGGATATCTTCCTTAGATTTTTCCGTTCTCTTATCCGTTTTGAAAAAAGAATACCCCTCGGCTGCTCCTTTATCTAATTTTCCGCAGGGCACTTGTTGCAATCTTACTTTGCGCGATAATATCGGCTCAATATCTTTAAATTCAGCATCTCTGCCGCTTTCTTTAATGGCTTTTACGGCAGCAGCGGGCCAACTGTTAAAAGCTTCTTCCACTACCGTCGAGGAGAGGGCTTTACTAAAATAATCATCAATGCAATAAGTTATTACTTTGTTCTGGGCGTATCTGTCAATAAAATAAAGGGTTTTCGGTTTGTCCTCCACCTCGGACAATAAACCCCAAGTTGCGCAAAAAGCGGAACAAGAAATAAAAAGAAAGGATAAAAGTGAAATAACTTTTTTCATACTACTCCATTAAGATGTTTAGGGCGGATTTTTTTATTTCTATCTCAAAGGTGTCTTTGCCCTGTTTAGGTTCGCCGTCAATGTGATAGTAGAAATTTCCGCGGCAATGCACAAGGGCCTTTTGGACCTTTATTGCTTTGGTAACTTTTATGGGGGAGAAATCCTGTACAAAAAAATTGGGAAGGCTTAAAAGCAGCCTTAGCGGATTGGCGTTTTGCACTATAACCATATCCAAATATCCGTCGGTAAGGCTGGCTTGCGGAGCAATTTTAAAATTGCTGCCGTACTGGCGTCCGTTTGCAAAAACCAAAGTAAGAGGAGTGCAGCTTAAAAACTGCCCGTCATCAAGATTGATTTCCAAATATTTAGGAGTGTATTTTATGACTTCGTTAAAACCTATCTTAAAATAGGGCCACATGCCGCGCGCGCCCGTTTTGCCCTGCTCGTCAAATTTGTGCGCTATGTCTGCTTCTATGCCGAGGCCCGCCAGATTTATAAAATATTCGCCCTGCGCCATACCCACATCGCAAAGGACGGGTTTTGAGTTTTTTATATTTTCAAGGGCAAGGTCAAAATTGCCCAAGGGGCAACCAAGTTCGCGCGCAAGACCGTTGCCGCTGCCGCGCGCTATAACGCCTAAAGCGGTTTGCGTACCCGCAAGGCTTTGCACGGCTTCGTTTATCGTACCGTCGCCGCCTGCGACAATAACTTTTTGCACGCCGTCCTTAACCGCTTGCGCGGCAATTTCCTTGGCGTGGCCCTTGCGCTCCGTATAAACAACCTGTGCGGAGGGAAATTTGTTTTTAACCGCGCCCGCAAGCAAAGAAGCATCCGCGCCTTTGCCGGATTTGGGGTTAATTATAAACAGCATTTTGCTTATAGAATCGCCAGTCATATATATGATATACTTTATAATATTTTGAGGTATTATAATTATGAAAAGTCAGCAGGTACGCAGCAGCTATTTAAATTATTTTAATAAATTGGGGCTTCCCATACTTCCTTCCAGCTCGCTTATTCCGCACGGAGATCCTACCCTTCTTTTTACTTCCGCCGGCATGGTGCAGTTTAAAGCAAATTTTTTAGGCTTAAAAAAAGACCTTAAAAACGCTACGACATCACAAAAATGTTTAAGAACTACCGATATTGATAATGTCGGCTTTACAAAAAGACACTTAACCTTTTTTGAAATGTTGGGTAATTTTTCCTTCGGCGATTATTTTAAGGCCGAAGCTATACCGTGGGCGTGGACATATCTTACCGAAGTTCTTAAGATAGATAAAAATAAACTTTATGTAAGCATTTACAAAGGCGGCATTGCGCCGCGCGACCAAGAGGCTTTTGACGCGTGGTCCAAACTTGTTGACCCCAAGAGAATTTACGAATTTGACGAAAAAGACAATTTTTGGACTATGGGACCTACAGGCCCCTGCGGCCCGTGTACGGAAATTTATTACGACTTTGGCGAAGACAAGGGCTGCCCCGAATGCGCCAAAAACGGTATTGCCTGCAACTGCGGAAGATATGTGGAAATTTGGAACCTTGTGTTTACCCAGTTTAACCGGAAAGAAGACGGCACATTGGAACTTTTACCGCAAAAAAATATTGATACGGGTATGGGCCTTGAAAGACTTTGCATGGTTATGCAAAATGTTGATAACCCGTTTGATACCGACTTATTTACAACCGTTATAGACCACGCCAAAAAAATATTGCGCACGGAAGGCAAGACAAAAATAGAAACTTCCACCCTGCGCATTGTGGCGGACCACACAAGAGCGGCAACATTTTTAATTTCCGAAGGCGTATTACCCGCAAATGACGGGCGCGGTTATATCTTGCGCCGTCTTATAAGGCGCGCCGCGCGTTACGGTAAATTGCTGGGCAGAAATACGCCCTTTTTGCACGAACTTGTGCCTACGATAATGGCAATTTACAAAGATATTTACCCCGAACTTTTGCCCACGGGCCTGCACGTTATGACCGCGCTTAAGGCGGAAGAAACAGCTTTCTTTAAAACCTTAAACGACGGCGAGCAAAGACTGCAAAGCCTTATCAAAAATAATCCCGCCGCTATATCTGGCGAGGAAGCTTTTAACCTTTACGAAACTTACGGCTTTCCCCTTGAGCTTACAAAGGAAATTCTTGCCGAAAAGAACATAACTTTAGACGAGAAAGGTTTTTACGAAGCGCAAAAAGCCGCAAAAGAAAGCTCTAAGACGGAAATTGACGAATTTGAAAAAGAAAAAGTGCTTGTAATGCAACAGTTGGAAAGCAAACTTTCCGCCACTGTTTTTACGGGTTACGAAACTTTAACGCAGTCCGCAAAAGTTTTGGCTTTGCTTACAAAGGAATATAAGAGCGTTGATTCTTTAGACGCCAACGGTTATGCCGTGTTTGACACCACTCCCTTTTACGCGCAGAGCGGCGGGCAGGTGGGCGACATCGGCAGTATAGAAATTGACGGGGAAGAAACCGTTAAAGTTGCAGATACGCAAAAACCGCTGGAAAAACTTTATTTACATAAAATATCGGTAGTTAAAGGCAGTATTAAAAAAGGCCAAACCGTTACTTTAAAAGTTGACGGAATTAACCGCTTTAAAACCGCCTCCAACCACACCGCCGTACACGTTATTAACGCCGCTTTAAGGCGCATTTTGGGCGACCAGGTGCATCAGGCAGGGTCTTATGTATCGGCCGACAAACTTAGATTTGACTATACCGTCGCTTCAGCCCCCACTCCCGAACAGCTTTTAGCGGTGTGGAACGAAGCAAACAGCATAATAGCTCAAAACCTTAAAGTGGAAACGCAGGTGCGCCCGCTGGCAGATGCAAAAGCCCTTGGCGCGACAATTCTGCTTGGCGAAACTTATGCGGACCCCGCCCGCTTTGTACTTATTGCAAAAGACGGTTTTAACGACCCTTTAAACAGAGCCAGCCTTGAACTTTGCGGCGGCACACATATAAAGAATACCGCAGAGATTATGGCTATCCGCATACTTAAAGAAAGTGCGGTTTCCGCTGGCGTAAGACGTATTGAAGCCGTTGCGGGCTTAAGCGCGATAGAAGCGCTTAAAGAAAGCGCCAACACCGCTTTAATGACCAGCAGAATTTTAAATACCACCGTTCCCGAGCTTGTTAAAAAGGCCGAAAGCCTTGTGGAAACGGAAAAGGAATTGCGCAAAGAAATTGCCGAGCTTAAACGTAAGCTTTTAAGCGGCGGGGATAAAGCCTCGCAGGAAGAATTTACGCTTAAAAACGGCGCGCAACTTGTGGCTTTTAACGCGGAAAATACGGAAATTAAAGAGCTTAGAAATCTTTCCGATAATCTTGCCGATAAAAACCCAAGTAACGTAATTTTGGTTGCCACCGATAAGGACGGCAAAAAATCCTTTGTGGTAAAAAGCTTTAAAGGCGGCGCGAAAGCAAACGAAATTGCCGCTAAAATTGCCGCTGTACTTAACGGACGCGGCGGCGGTAGGGAAGATTTTGCGCAGGGCGGCGGCGACGCTAAACCCTGGGCGGAGTTTACCGCAGCGTTAAAAGAAGTATTGTAACTAAAAGGCGCAAACGCCGAAAAACGCTGTAAATTGCTTGTGATTTGATAAGTATATTTGTTATAATTTACATATCCGGTTTAAGTAAGTTATAAAACCGGCGGTTGTTTTTTCGTCCCTGTAAAGGAACGCTAGAGAAACCGCTAGAGAGAATTTTGAGGATCGGTTGGGTGGCTGAGCGGTCAAAAGCAACGGTCTGTAAAACCGTCGGGCGTGCCCTACATAGGTTCGAATCCTATCCCAACCACTCCTCGTTTGATTTAAGTTGTAAACAGTTTTTAACCGTGCGTTGTGGTAACGTGCGGTAAATGCAGGGACACCACCCCGCAAATTAAATATGTGCGATAGGACCCGAGTCAAATCCTATAAACACACAAGGTACAAAATGAGCAAAACATATCTACCTTCCGTACAGGAAGCAGAAGCAAGCAGGAAATGGCATCATATTGATGCGTCCGGCAAAACATTAGGAAGATTAGCCACGGAATTGGCCGTTCTTCTTATGGGTAAGCACAAAAGAACTTTCACACCCAATATGGACTGCGGTGATTTTGTCGTCGTAACAAACGCGGCAAAAATCAAAGTTACCGGTAATAAACTTGAAGATAAAGTTTATTTTACACACTCCGGTTATGCAAAAGGCGGCAAAGAAATCCCCTTCAAAAGGCAGATGGAAAATGACCCTACAAAGGTTATTGAACTTGCCGTTTTCCGCATGTTGGATAACAACAAACTCCGCGCTAAAAGAATGAAAAGACTCAGATTATTTGCAACCGAAGAACATTCTTTTGCCGATAAGGTAAATAAATAAAGGGTGAATTTTATGACAGAAACCAAACAAATTAAAACCGGAAGAAGAAAAACCTCCGTAGCCCAGGCAGAACTTGTTAAAGGTTCAGGTAAAGTTGTTATCAACACCAAGCCTTTGACAGAATACTTTGTAGGCTGCCCCAGACATCAGGATACAGTTCTTTCCCCGCTCGTAGAAATTAAAGCGGAAAAGGCTTATGATGTAAAAGTTAAAGTTGTCGGCGGCGGTATTGCCTCTCAGGCAGGCGCCATTCGCCACGCTATCGCAAGATCTCTTGCGGTTTTGGGCGAAGACAATAAAAAAGCTATGAAAAAAGAAGGCTTCTTAACAAGAGACCCCAGAATGGTAGAAAGAAAGAAACCGGGTCAACCGAAAGCAAGAAGACGCTTCCAGTTCTCCAAACGTTAATCTTACGTTATGGTCAAGTTTAAAACCCCGCTTCGGCGGGGTTTTTCATTTGGCTAATTGATATCAGAGTTTGTTTTATATGGTATGTTTTTTTGCATATACTTATTACGCCTCATCATACTTTTTTACTCCTGTTTATTTAAGGCTCATATTCGCATAAAATTATATTTTTGCTCCCGCAAGGGCAACTTATAAAAGGCAATTAAGCAGTTGAAAACAAATCATTGCCTTTTATTTCGCACAGCCGCTTGCGTTGGATACGCAAAATATAATTTTATAGACGCTCAAAATCGCCTTAAACAAACAGCAATGGGGGTTTAACAACAAAAGAATTCACGATAAACAGCAAAAGGACCTTTCCGAAGCTGCAGAATTAAGAATATGCGGGGGATTAAAGACAAACGGCAGGCGGCGGGCGGGAAGCGGAAAAGGGCATAAATAAACCCCGCTGATACCGTCAACGGGGTTTATTTTGTGGTGTTATGCTTCATTTTTAATGCCTCCCCCCAAAAGAAGGGGAGGGCTTCCCTCCATAAGGCAACGCCCAAACTGCTCTTACGAGCCGCCTTTCCTTGTAAATCTTATACATAGTATATGCAGGCGCGGGCAAAAATCAACCCCCGCAAATATCCGCCTATTTGCCTTTATGCGGGCTTTTTTGTTATTCTTTAATAAATACGTCGTAAAAACAGGTTAAAAAAGGTGATAATATGTTAAAGAAATTTCTGACGCTCTCCCTGCTCTTGCTGCTTGGCAGTTTTTGTTTTGCAGATACCATAACCGTTTACCACACCAGCGATACCCACGGCTTTTATTTTCCCCGCCTTGTTGACGGCAAAAACACGGGCGGCTTTGCAACGCTGGCTAATCTTATTAAAAAAGAATCCAACCCATACTTGCTTTTAGACAGCGGGGATTTTTCCTCCGGCACGGCTGAAGCAAAGGAAACTAAGGGTGCGGCTTCCGTAGAATTTTTAAATAAACTTAAATACAATGCCGTAACGATAGGAAACCACGAGGGCGACTTTAAAGAAGAGGCCATGCTTTCCAATATAAAAAACCTTAAACCCGACGTGCTTGCGCTTAATATGTACGACAAAAAAATAGGCACCTATCCCGAGAACGTAAAAACTTATGCCGTATATAATATAGAGGGTAAAAAGATAGTTGTAATAGGCATAGCAAAAGACCCTAACCCCGATTTTAAGAGGATAAAAACCTCTGGCGCAAGAAAGAAACTTAAAAAAGTTATGTACGAAGTTAAAGCGCTTAACCCCGACGCCGTTATACTTATTGTCCACGATTCCGTCGCCGATGATAAGCACGAAACAACAACCAGACCTGACCAAATTATTAAAGGCATTGAAGGTATTAACCTTGTTTTGGGCGGACACGCGCATAAGATAATTCAAAATAAAGTTATGGACGGCGTTACCTTTGTGGAAAGCGGCTCGGAGATGCGCGGCGTAAGCAAAATAGATTTGGAATTTAACGAAAAATCACACAAACTTGAAGGCGTACAATCCCAATATATCCCGCTTGATGTGGATAAAATAGGCGAAAACGCCGATGTTAAAGCCTTTGCCGAAACCAAGAGGAACAAAGAACTTGAAACCGTAATAGGCACAGCGGAAGAAAAACTTTATAAAGACAGTCCAGACCTTTCAAAAGGTATAGACTCCCCCTTAGGCAACTTGTTTGCGGACTTGCTTAAACAGCAGACCAAGGCCGATATAGGCCTGCAGAACACGGGCGGAGTGCGCGTGGATATACCTAAAGGGTCGATAACGAAGAGGGTCATATCAGAAGCTTTCCCCTTCCCCAACAAAACGATGGTTGTTAAGGTTAACGGAAACTTTATTAAGAAAATGGTTTTAAAATCCCTCACCGCGGAAAGAAGCTTGTTCCAATACTCTGGCGTAGAGGTTACATATAAATACAAAAATCACAGGGCTGAACTTTTAAACATTACGATAAACGGCAAGCCCGTGGAAAAAGACAGAATGTACTCCGTCGCCGTAAATGACTATATTGCCATGGGCAACGGGGAAGGATATATGTTTAAAAAAGTGCAGGACAAAACTGTTTTTGACAGCAGAATGATGAGCGAAATTTTTATAGATTTTATCGCTGCCAACCCGCAAGGCGTAACAGCGCCTGCAGTTGGAAGGATAAAGAAAGTTCAATAACAGATGAAAAAATTACTTTTACTTGCTCTTATCTGCGCGGGTCTTAACGCCTGCGCAGATAAAAAAAATGTTTCCCTGACAATCTTCCACACCAACGACATTCAAGGTTTTTACTGGGATAGAAATTACGCCGAAAACGACAATAAACTTTCGGGCGGTTTTGCCGTGCTTAAAAATATGCTTGCCGCACGGCAGGAAGACTATCTGCTTTTTGACAGCGGGGACACGTTTTCCGGCACGCAGGAAGGGCAGCTTGGCAAACTGGAAGGCGCAATAAAAATAATGAACCGCGTAGGATATTCCGCTGCAACTTTAAGCGCGGCTGATTTTGCTTTAGGCTGGGATTTAATTGAACCCGCTTTGGCAAAGGCAGAGTTCCCTATAGTAATTTCCAACATAGAAAAGAAAGATGGCACGCCGTTAAGAAATACGAAAAAGTTTATAATTATTAAAAAAGAAAATTTAAAAATTGCAGTGCTTGGCGTTGTGTCTAAGGGGGACTTCCCCGCCGTGCAGCGCACCGCGGATTTGCAGGTGGCAGACGAAATTGAAAGCATAAAAAACCTGCTGCCGCAGCTTAGGGAAAAGAATGTAAATTTTATAATCCTCTTAAGCAGTTTAGGGCTTGAGGTAGAGTCCGACAAACCCAGAACGGACGAAAAGAATATAGCGGAAGAAATCCCCGAAATTAACCTTATCTTGGGCGGCAATGCCGAACTTTCCGCCGAAGCTTCCGAACAGATAGCAAAAACTTTTATCACCCGCTCCACGCCTATGCTTAGCGAAGTGGCAAAGACAACCGTTACCTTTAACAAAAATAATTTTGCGGCGGGATATAAAGACGAAACCGTTGTGTTGGACGCAGCCGCCTTCGGTAAAGATGCCGCCGTGCAGGAACTTATTGACCAAGCCAGAAACGCGGTAAAGAAAATAACGGGCAGAAAAATAGCCACCCTTAACAATTACATGGATAATGCTACCGACAAGCCTTCCTTTTTAGGTTCTTTTACGGCGCAGTGCATAAGACGCTGGGGGCATACCGACATAGGCATAATAAACTCCGACGCTTTTTTAACGGGGCTTAAGCAAGGCCCGTTGACGGAAGTGGATTTGCAAAATTCCGTACCGTATAACGACAGAGTAATGTTTTTAAAAATGCGCGGCGACGAATTTAGAAACGCGCTTGAATACAGCCTTGAGGCCAAAAATAACTGGCCCCAGACGGCGGGATTGAATGTTGTTTATAATCCCAAAGAGCCTTTGGGCAATAAAATTAAAAAGATTTCCGTTAACGGCGAGCCGCTTGTAGACGGCGCGCTGTACAGTATTTCCGCCTCGGACCATATTGTTGCGGGCGGCTTTGGGCATGATGAGTTTTTAAATGTATTTGAATTTAAAAATACAGATAGAACCGTGCGCGATATTATGCGCTGGTGCTTTTATATGGATAAAAATTTACAATCGGCCAAACCCGACAGTTGGAAAGAACTTAAATAATGTCCTTTATCAAACCCCTTAAACTGGGCGGCTTTACCTGCCCCAATAATCTTGTCCTCGCGCCGATGGCGGGGATAACGGACGCGCCGTTTAGGATTATGTGCCTTAAGGGCGGTGCGGGGCTTGTGTGCGCGGAGATGGTTAGCGCAAGCGCTTTAAAATATTCCAACGCCAAAAGCGTAAGAATGCTTGAGGTAGATAAAAAGGAGCATCCTGTTTCCATGCAGGTATTTGGCGGGGACGCGCAAACTATAGCCGAGGCTTGCCGCCTTGCGCAGGAAAGCGGCGCAGATATTATTGATATCAACGCGGGCTGCCCAGTTAAAAAAGTTAATAAGGCGGGCGCGGGCTGCGTGTTGATGAAAGACCCGCAAAAGATAGCGCAAATTGTAAGCGCGGCAGTTAAAAGCGTAAATATTCCCGTTACTTTAAAGACGCGCGTTTCCCTTAACAGAACGGATATTTTAGGCCCTATGCTTGCCAAGATTGCGCAGGATAACGGGGCCGCCGCCATAACCCTGCACGCCAGAGCGGCCGTGGACGTACACAGCGGCGCGGCTAACCTTAAAGCTTTGGAAGACGCCTGCAAAGCCGTAACAATCCCCGTTATAGGCAATGGCGGCATTGTGGACGCAGCGAGTGCAAAAGCTATGTTTGAAACAGGCGTAAGCGGCATTATGATAGGCCGCGGCGCTATTGGCAATCCCTTTATATTTACGGATATTATCCAAACCTTGGGCGGCGGAGAAACAAACCCCCTTACGCCCGCGCAAAAAGTGGCTATGTTCAGGCAGCTGGTGGAAGAGAATGTGCGCTTTTACGGCGAGAGGACAGGCGTTTGCCGCAGCAAGAAAACCGTGGGCTATTGGATTAAAGGTTTTAAAGACTCCGCCGCGGTAAGGGAAAAATTTGTACGCGCCCTTACGCTTAAAGAAGCCGTTGAAGCTTTAGAAATTTTATCCGAATAAAATATTAATAATTAATATAATTACTTATGGCCGAAACTCCCTTAATGAAGCAGTATTCCCAAATTAAGAGCCAGAATCCAAATATTCTGTTGTTCTTCCGCCTTGGCGACTTTTTTGAAATGTTCGGCGAAGACGCAAAAGAAGCCAGCAAAATTTTGGGCCTTACTCTTACCGCGCGCGCAGATACCCCCATGTGCGGCGTTCCATTCCATTCGGCAAATACTTATATAGCAAAACTTTTAAAAGCTGGCAGAAAGGTGGCTATTTGCGAGCAAACCTCCTCCGTCGCGGACCCAAAAACAAAACTTTTTGAACGTAAAATTATCCGCATAATAACCCCCGGTACAGTGTTGGAAGAAGCTATGCTGGATGCTAAAGCCTCCAACTATTTAGTTTCCCTGCAGGGCGACGCGCACGGCTGGGGCCTTGCGTGTTTGGAAGCCTCCACGGGAGATTTTTGGATAACGCAAAATAAGGACGACGCGGACTTTATTGCCTTGGCGGATTTGCTTGGCAGTATTAACCCTGCGGAAATTTTAGCATCAAAAGAAACTTTGGCTAAAATAAAAACAAAAATTATGCTGCCGCAGGAGGTTACATTATCTTCCCGCGCAGATACGGTTGACTTAAATAATATCCCGGAAAGCTGGCCTTCCATATTGCAGGAAACTCCTTTAGCTTTAAAAGCCGCCATTGCCTGCGTGCGTTATGTAAGCGCGACTAATGCCGATTTTAAAGAATATTTTACGCCGTTTTATAAAGAGATTACGGATTATTTGCAGCTGGACAGCAGCGCGGCAAATACATTAGAACTTGTAAGCAGCCAGACGGGCGGACGTAAAAACACGCTTTGGGGAATACTTGATTATACGCAAACCCCTATGGCCTCCCGCTTGGTTAAAGAGTGGCTGCTGCGCCCCCTTTTAGATATAAAAGAAATTACGCAAAGGCAAAATTGCGTTGAAAACCTTATGCAAAACGAAGCGGCGCGCGACCGCCTTGCGCTTTTGCTTAAAGACCTTTGCGATATAGAGCGTATTATGAGCCGTGTTGCCGCAGGCAGCGCGACGCCGCGCGATTTGGCGGGACTGAGAAGCTCCCTTTTACTTACCGAAAAATTTGAAGAATGGTTTGCCGCCTATCCGCAATTACTGCCGCAGCTTAAAGAAGTTTTTGACGCTAATGCCGCAGGCTTAAAAGAAGTTTCCGCCCTGCTGTTTGCCGCCATAAACGAGAACCCTCCGCTAAAACAATCCGACGGCGGAATTATAAGAAAAGGCTACAATGCGGAACTGGACGAATTAAACGAACTTAAAGACCACGCCGACCGCGCCTTGGCGGATATTGCCGCAAGAGAAAAAGAGAAGACGGGCATACCCACATTAAAGGTTGGCTATAACAGCGTGTTTGGGTATTATATAGAAGTTTCAAAAGGGCAGGCAAACAAAGTGCCTTACGACTATGTGCGCAAACAAACCCTAACAAACGGCGAACGTTTTATAACGGAAGAATTGAAAGAACTGGAAAAGAAAATACTTTCCGCCCAAGATAAATCTTTAAGAATAGAACTGGCTTTATTTGAAGAAATTAAAAGATACCTTTACCACAAAATTGACCTGTTAAAAAGCACGGCAAAGGCCTTGGCTCAGGCGGATTGTTTTTACAGTTTTGCCATTGCCGCCATTAACGGTAATTATATTAAGCCGACAATTTTAAGCGCGGGCGAAAGCCTGCTGATAGAAAAAGGCCGCCACCCCGTTGTAGAGCAAAATATACCTGCGGGCAGTTTTGTGCCTAATGACGTTTTTATAGGCGGGCAAGGGCCGCAGATTATGATGATAACGGGCCCGAATATGGGCGGCAAAAGCGTGTATTTAAAACAAACAGCTTTGCTTACCGTTATGGCGCAAGCGGGCAGTTTTGTACCCGCAAAAACGGCGCAAATACCGCTTACCGATAAAATTTTAACCCGCATAGGCGCGCAGGACGCTTTAAGTTTAGGCCAGTCCACCTTTATGGTTGAGATGAGGGAAACCGCCCACATTCTTGCCAGCGCAACACCCGCCACTTTGGTGCTTTTAGACGAAGTCGGCAGGGGAACATCTACCTTTGACGGTATTTCCATAGCGTGGGCCATTGCGGAATATTTATACAAACCGCACGGCGCGGGGCCAAGGGTTCTTTTTGCCACTCACTATTTTGAACTTACCGAACTGGAAGCAAAGTACGATAAAATAAAAAACTTTCACGTTGCCGTAAGCGAATATAAAACGCCAGAGGGCGAAAGTAAATTAAACTTTTTGTTTGAGGTTCGCCCCGGCGCGGCGGATAAATCTTACGGCATACACGTGGCACAAATTGCGGGCTTGCCCAAAAGCTGTATACTGCGCGCTACAAAGATACTTAAAGACTTGGGCGAAAAGGAAAGCACGGGCATAGTTAAAAAAGAAGCGCAGGGACCTGATTTATTTTCCAGCCCGATACTGGAAGAATTGAAAATGGTGGAAACAGATAAAATTACGCCGCTGCAAGCCATACAAATATTGGCTGAGTGGAAGAAGAGGCTGCAATGACAACCATTAAACTTTTAGACCCTAAAACCGCAAGTAAAATTGCCGCGGGTGAAGTTATTGAACGCCCCGCGGGCGTCCTTAAAGAGCTTATAGAAAACAGCATTGACGCGGGAGCGGACGCCGTAAATATTGATATTGAAAGCGCGGGCAAAGAACTTATCCGCGTTAATGATAACGGCGGCGGCATTGCGCCAGAAGAACTGCCCGTTGCCGTACTGCGCCACACCACCAGCAAAATTACAGCTTTTGAAGATTTAGATAAATTAAATACATTCGGCTTTCGCGGAGAAGCTTTGTATTCCGTTTCCGCCATAAGCAAACTTACAATATCCTCCTGCCGCGAAGGCAAGGCGGGCAGAATAATTGTTGAAGGCGGCAAGGCCTCCTCCGTAACCGAAGCTCCCGCGATACAAGGCACAACGGTTGAGGTAAGGGATTTATTTTTTAACACGCCCGCCAGACTTAAATTTTTAAAGTCCGACGCGGTTGAACGCTCCCACCTTTTGCGCTGCGCGGAAGAAACCGCAATGGCTAACCCGCAAGTTGCCTTTAATATAAAAACCGACAATACCAAAGTTTACGCCCTGCCCGCGCAACAGGAAGGACAGGAAGGCCTGCGCAAAAGATTGGCAAAGATATTGGGTGAGGAACTTGTAAAAGATTTAATTTACGCGGAAGACGCGCAATATGGCTTAAAGGCCTTTATTTCGCCCGCAGACAAGCTTTGCGCGGCAAGGGATAATCAGTTCTTCTTTATCAACAAAAGGCCCGTAAACTGCAAAATATTGCAACAGGCGCTGTTTAAGGCATATCAACCGTACCGCGCGAAAGATAAATACCCTGCCGCGGTAATATTTTTAACCCTGCCGCCAGATGAATTTGACGTTAACATACACCCGCAGAAGAGGGATATAAAATTTGCAGATGAAAGCGGCGTATTTAATTTTATTTACCGCAAACTTTCCGCCTGCATTTTAGAGCAGGGGCAAAGCGCGCAAATAACTTTACCGACGGCAGCATTGCCCGCCGCGCCCAAACCGCAGGACCCGCAGGCGGAAATACCCGTGCCGCAGCCAAGCAGCTATTCGCCCGAGGCATTAAGTATGTTGCTTAATACCGAAAGGCCATCAAAACCAAATCTTTTTGAGGCGCGCGACTTTGAAGAACCTAAACGCTACAATGTAACGCCCGCGCCCGAGCAAAAAATAATTTATCCGCAAAATACCGAGGCGCAAGCGCAGGAAAAGAAAACAGGCGAACCTTTGTGGTGGACGCCGCCCTATAACTATTTGGGGCAGCTGCACAACAGCTATTTGGTTTTTGAAAATCCTTTGGGACTTGTGCTTGTGGACCAGCACGCCGCGCAGGAAAGAATTTATTTTGAAGAATATATGACCATGCTGGAAAAGGGCGAAACAAAAGTACAGCCTTTAATGTTCCCCGTCAGCGTGGAGGTTTCCGCCTCCGCCGCGGAAAGTATTATAGCGTGGCAGGATATTTTGCAGCACGCAGGGTTTGAACTTTCCCGCTTTTCCGCGCGCACAATACTTGTTAACACCGTTCCCGCGCTGCTTAAATTTGACGAAAATTCTTTAAGAGAATTTATTGCACAGCTTGCCAATGTTTTGGGCAATCCCGCAAAATCAAGCAATGAGTTAAAGTATAAACTTATCTCCACAATGGCGTGCAAAAAATCAATTAAGGCGGGCGAAAAATTGGAAAAGACACAGGCAGACGCGCTTATGCAAAACCTTAAAAAGTGTAAAGACGGTTTGCATTGCCCGCACGGCCGCCCGACCGTAATAACTTTGGAAACAAAGGAAATTACAAAAAGATTCGGCAGAACTTCTGACATATAAAAAAAGCCCCGTTTAAAGCGGGGCCTTTTTATTTATACCTGTTAAATTTTACTTTTTGGAATACTTTTTTATAAGTGCTTCTTCCGCTATTGCGGGCATAACATCTTTAAGTTTGCCGCCAAGGCTGTATGCCTCCCTTACCATTGAAGAAGTAAGGTAAGTATACTTTGCGCTGGGCATTAAAAAGACTGTTTCCATCTCGTTGTACAAAGCGCGGTTGGTGTGCGCCAGTTGGAATTCGTACTCAAAATCGCTTACGGCACGCAGGCCTCTTATTGCTACTTTGGCATCGTTAGCCCGCATAAAATCAACAAGCAGGCCTTCAAAACTTGTAACCTGCACATTTTTTATATCTTTAGTACTTTCCTTTAAATGCTCTATACGTTCCTGCACGCTGAAAATTGGTTTCTTACTTTGGTTAATTAAAACGGCGACGATAACATTATCAAACATAAAGCTTGCGCGCTTGATAATATCCAAATGTCCGTTGGTAACAGGGTCAAAAGTGCCGGGGTATACTGCCGTGTTTTTCATAAATACCTCTCTAACTTTATTATAATAATTCTATGAACAAAAATCCCTTTTCTGATGAATTATATTTAAAAAGAACCAAAGAAACGCAAAGCGATGTGCGCGGGGAATATTTTAGGGACCAGACTAAAATTATACACTCCCAGCCGTTTAGAAGGCTTAAAAGCAAAACGCAGGTTTTTGCCGCGCCCGATAACGACCATATCTGCACGCGCATAGAACACGTGTTGCACGTTGCCACCATTGCCGTAAGCGTTTGTAAGGGATTAAACAGAACGGGCAACTGGCAGCTTAACGAAGAACTTGCCTATGCCATAGGCCTTGCGCACGATTTGGGCCACGCGCCCTTTGGCCACGAGGGAGAAAGAGCCTTAGCCAAAAAGATTGCACCCGCGCCTTTTATGCACGAGCTTAACGGCTACCGCGTGGTGGAACATCTTGCAAACTACGGCGAGGGTTTAAATTTAACTTACGCGGTTAAAGACGGCATTATTTGCCATTGCGGTGAAGATTTTAATAATAACGCGCTAAAGCCCGCCACGGTGCCGAACGATTTAGAAACTATAAAAGACAGAAGGCATTTGCCCTCCACCTACGAAGGCTGCATTGTGCGCCTTGCCGATAAAATTGCCTACCTTGGACGTGATATAGAAGACGCCGTGCGCGAACATATAATAACGCACGCGCAGGTGCCTTCAATATTGCAAAAAGAGTTGGGCAAAAATAACGGCGAGATTATAAATACTCTTGTTATGGATTTGACGGAAAACTCTAAAGATAAAGATTATATAGGCTTTTCCAACGCTAAGTTTGAGCTTATGGTAGAGCTTAAAAACTTTAACTACAAGCACATCTATGGGCATCCCTCGCTTACCGAGCAAAGAAGCGTGCTGCAAAAAGCCGTCGGAGAATTGTTTGATTATTATATGGAACTTTTTGCAAAGCACGGGCTTGAGGGCGGATACCAAAAAGAGCAGAAAGAAACTGCGCAGGGTTTTGGCAGATACATAAACGCGATGAAAGCTGTGTACAAAAAAGACGGCGTTTACCCGCAGCAGATTATTACGGATTACATTGCGGGTATGACGGATTCCTTTGCGCTTGGCTGCATTGAAACCGCTTTAAAATATCAAATTAAATTTTAGTCTTTAAGGAATTTTTTAAAGAAGGGATAATATAAATCGTCTTTAAGGGGATATTGTATTTCCCCCCTGCGGGATTTGGAAGTAAATTTAACGGGGGCATCTTCTATAACGGCAAAAGGCGTTTGCTCTTTTCCCTCGCCCATCATAAGGCCCGCGGCCGCGGCAAGCGTATCTGCAATATCAACTAAAGTCATTTTTAACTTACGCCCGTAAATATCTTTTTTGCCCCTGTAATCTTTAACGCCGCAAAAACCGCTGTAGGCCACCGCCGCCGTTATAATACCTGCTCTTAAAGGCAGTATCATACTATCCGTAAGAATAATACCCAGCTTTTTAACGCCGTATATTTTGCAGAGTTCTTTGCGTAAAACTTCCGCTGTTTTATAACAGTCCTTTGGCAATAAAGCCAGCTGCCCTTTTATGTTTGACTCGTCTATGCCCGCGTTTGTCATAACCATACCGTCTTTGATTGTAAAATAGCAAAGGGCTGTTTTTAGGGCGAAGGAACTTTCCTTTTTAATAAGTTTTTCTTTGTCTTTAAGCGGCGCTGTGCGGCCCTCCCAAAGGCCTGCTACTTTTGAGGATACCGCAATAACGCTGCCCTCTTTTACCGACGGTAAATGACGCGCTATAAACGCGGGCAGATTTTGGCAAGGCTCAAAAATTGCTGTTTGTACGGGAGTTATCTTCATATTAAAAAGGCTCTACAAAACGGCTGAATACGCGGTTAGCCAGATATTTACCTTCTTCGCTAAGGCGCAGCCTGCCGTTAATTAATTCCAACAAACCTTCGTCTATAAGTTTATTAAAATCTTTGGCAAAAACTTCCTGCATTTCCTGCGTGGGCAATATGCCTTCCATCATCCTTAGGCCAAGCAAAATATTCTCGCCCAGTTTGGCTTTACCCTCCAGCGTTTCGCTGAATTTTACGGGGTTTTGCCCGCGCATTACGCAGGCTATATATTCTTCCAAATCATTGGTGTTTTGGCGGCGTTCGCCGTCTATGTATGCGGCGGCGGCAACGCCAAGGCCGATATAAGGCCCGTTTTGCCAGTAGTTAATATTGTGCAAACACTCAAACCCCGGCTTGGCGTAGTTAGAAATTTCGTACTGCTCGTATCCGCAAAGCGCAAGATATTTTGCCGCGTGTTCCAGCATTTTGCGGCATAAATCGTCATCGGTCTGGTAGCCGTCATCATACAACTTTGTGCCTTCTTCCACCTGCAAGCCGTAGACGGAGATATGGCGCGGGTCAAGATTAACAACTTCCTGCAAGGTGTATTCAAAATCGGCAAGGGTTTGTTTGGGCAGGGCGGCAATAACGTCTATGTTTATATTGTCAAAATATTTTGAGGCAAGCTCATAGGCTTCAAAAAACTGTTCGCGCGTATGGGCGCGGCCGATAAGTTTTAAATGTTCCGCGCAGGTGGTTTGCATACCTATGCTAAGGCGCGTTACGCCGAAGGCTTTTAGGTATTTAAGTTTTTCTTCTGTAATACTTTCTGGGTTGCATTCAAAGGTAACTTCGGAAAGTTTGCGGGTATCGCCAAACACTCTGCTGATGCCTTTAAATAAAGTTTCCATTTCTTTAACGGGCAAAAGGCTGGGTGTGCCGCCGCCGATATAAAGCGTTTGAGGTTTTGGCAGGTTTTTGTAAAAGGAAGCCTCTTTAAGCACGCACTGAATGTAGGGCTGCATAAAATCTTCCGACTGCGCGTAAGAAATAAAATCGCAGTAATTACATTTAGAAACGCAAAAAGGAATATGGATATATAAACCCTGCTGCATAATTATTTACCTGCTTTAAAATCAAGATAGGCCTGCATAAAAGCGTCTAAATCCCCGTCCATAACGCCTTGTATATTGGAGGTTTCGCAACCTGTTCTTAAATCTTTAACAAGCTGGTACGGCATAAATACATAAGAGCGGATTTGGTGGCCCCAGGCTATATCGCCCTTTTCGCCGTAGTGGCGTTCCATTTCGGAGCGTTTTTTATCCATCTCAAGTTCGTAAAGTTTTGCCTTTAACATTTTTAAGGCGCGCGTTTTATTTTGCAGTTGGGAACGTTCCACCTGACACGCCACAACTATACCCGTGGGTTTGTGGGTTATTCTGACGGCCGTTTCCACCTTGTTTACATTTTGCCCGCCCGCGCCGCCGCTGCGGCAGGTGGTAACTTCTATATCTTTTTCCGCTATTTCTATATTAATATCTTCTTCAATATCGGGCAGGACGTCCAAAGAAGCAAAGGAAGTATGACGGCGGCTGTTTGCGTCAAAAGGCGAAATACGCACAAGGCGGTGTACGCCGTTTTCCGACTTTAAAAAGCCGTAAGCATAAGGGCCTTCTATAAAAAGCGTAACGTTTTTTATGCCTGCTTCTTCCCCCGCAAGCACGTCGGTAACGGTTACTTTAAAATTATGTTCCTGCGCCCAGCGCGTGTACATTCTTAAAAGCATATCGGCCCAGTCGCAAGATTCCGTGCCGCCCGCGCCCGCGTGTATGCTTACTATCGCGTTAAGCTTATCGTTGGGGTGAGAGAGTTTGGTTTTAAACTCTACCGCTTTTAAATTTTCGTCTAAACTTTTAAGCGAAGCAAAGGCCGCATCCAGCTCCGCATTGTCCTGCATATCAAGCGCAAGTTCAAAAAGAGTTTTGTTATCTTCCAGCGCGCGCAGCAGAGATGCGTAGGTTTCTATATCGGTTTTTAAGGAATCAATTTCTTTAGAAACAAGCTTGGCATTGTTGGAATCATTCCAAAAAGAAGGGTCCGCGCTTAAAGATTCCTTTGCTTTAAGCTGCTGTTTTTTTTGTTCTATATTCTGTATTTTATATATCTTTGCCAGACGGGCAGAAATATCTTCTATACTGTTTTCTATTTCTTTAGGTTCAATCATATTCTTTAGAGTTTAAAAATACCAGAGTAAAAATAAAAACGGTTAGCGTTATGCCAGCGCAGATATATGCAAAAATGTCGCCGTAAAGCGTATAAAAAGTTTTTGCGGTGCGCGGCTGAAAATAAAAGTTAAGCAAAGCGGTTTCTTTTTTATCAAGCTGAGTTTGAAATTTTATTTTACCAAGGCTGTCCACCCACGCCGATACGCCAGTGGTGGTGGAGCGCAATACGGGGCGGCGGTTTTCAACCGCGCGGAAGACATTTACGCGTAAATGCTGGTATGGGGCGGCGGTATCCAAAAACCAACCGTCATTGGAAAGGTTAACAAAAAACTGCGCGCCGTTTAAAGCCTGTTTGCGCCATATTGAGGGGAAGATAGATTCAAAGCAAACTTGCGCGCCTATGGTAAATGTTTTGGTGCGGCCATATTCGTCATCAAAAGTAAAAAAGAGGACTTTGCCCGCGTCTTTACCTTCGGTAAAATCTCCCGTAAGGCTGGTGATATTATACTGCGCATAAAACGGTTTAAGCAAACTGCCGAAAGGTAAAAATTCGCCAAAAGGAACAAGCTTCATTTTGTGGTAGGAATCTTTAAAGCCCGTAGCGTCAAATAAACCTGCGGAAACATAGGCCTTATTGTCTGCTGCTGTTTCCTCGTAAGAGCCTGCTATTTGCGACGCGCCCGTGCGCTGCGAAACACGCATAAGGAAAGAGGAGTAAGCATCGTCCTTAAAACTGCCTGGGAAGGAACTTTCAGGCCAGATTATAAGATTAACTTTTTTGCCGTTAAGGTCCATAACTTGCTCGGCAATCATATAGGTTACGTCTTCGTTAAAGCCCGCAAGCAAAGTGTCGTGCGTATCGGTTTGCATAAGCGCGACGGAAAGTTTTTGCGGGTTTGCCTGTATAAGACTTTCGTATGTTTTTATTGTTCTTACGCCGTAAGAATAAAATAATATAAGCAGCGCGACGGGCAGAACAAAGTATATGATTCTTGAAAAGCTGCATCTTTTGCCAGCAATATACGCCATGGAAAAACCAAAAAACGCTATGGCAAAACTTACGCCGTACGCGCCCGTAACGGAGCTTATTTGTATTAAAGGCTGGTTAGCATATTGCGTGTAACCCAGCACAAACCACGGAAAGCCCATATATTTATAGGCGATAAACTGATGGGCCAATTCCCACGCGACCCACGCGCAAGCCGCCGTAAGCGGGAAAAGCCATTTAACTTTTTTTACAAAATGTACCGTTAGAGAAAATAAACCAAATTGCAAAGCAAGTATTAGGGAAAGCCCTGATACCGCGCCGCCCGCCAGCACCGCTTCTTGCGTGCCTGCCTGCACGGTAGGGTAAATCCAATAGAGGATAATAAGATAAAAAAAAGACCCTGTTGCCATACCGTAAAACCAGCTTAAAAGAGCGCTCTTTATATTAAGCAAAGCTATGCCGAACGGGATAAAAGCAACAAAAGCTAAAAGGGGATATGTGTGCTGTAAATAACTTTCGCCCAGTAAAGCGGCGGTTAAAACTATACAGGAAGCAAGAACAAAACCGTTAAAAACATCGGTTATAAAAACCAGCCACCACGGCTTCTTTTTTACTACGGGGATTATAGGGCCTTCGTCGGGGCAGTCAAAAGCGTCAAGTTTAAATTTTTCTGTTTTCGCGGTAGCTTTTTGCTGTGCCTCCGCTTTTGTGGCGGCAGGGGCGGAGCGTTCAAATTCTTTTTGTGCGCGGGCTAAAACAGATTCGTCAGAAAGGTCGGGGGGAAGCGGGGCCTGAGGCTGGGCATACGGGTCGAAAGAGTTTAATTCTGCCTCATTTTGCGGCACATCCTCCGCCGTCTTAACAACGGAGGAGGATGAGTTTTGCTTTTTAAATATATTTTTAAAGTTTATTTTCCGCAACATTTTTTATATTTTTTGCCGCTGCCGCAGGGACAAAGGTCGTTGCGGCCTATTTTATGAGGCCCGTCCTGCCCTGATTCTTCCTCGTCCTTAGCCATGCCTTCCTGCGCGGCGGGCTGTGCGCTGCGTTTGGGCGGCAGCTGCAGACGGAAGATATATTCCACAAAAAGATCTCTTACCTTTGTCATCATTGTTTGATACAGGGAGAAAGATTCCTTTTGATATTCTATAAGCGGGTCTTTTTGCCCGTAGGCGCGCAAACCGACGCTCTTTTGCACTTGGTCTAATTCGTAAAGGTGCTGCTTCCAGCTTTGGTCTAAAAGCTGTAAGAGGAGCATACTTTCAATTTCGCCAAAGTTAATTGCCTGCTCTTCAAAATATTTCGCTCTGTTGGAGTAAGTTGTTTTTACGGCTGTAATAACTTCTTCCACCAATTCTTTTTTGCTCTTGCCCTGCACGCTTTCGGGCGAGAAAGTTATATCAACGGTAAAGATACGTTTTAAATATGTGTTAAGGCTTGCAAAGTCGGAAGATTGCGGGTGGCGTTCGTTATAAAATTTAAAGAATACTTCTTCCGCGGTTTCTTCTAACATTTGGTCTATGCGTTCGGTAAAGTTTGCGCCGTCTAAGATTGCGTTTCTTAAACCATATACCGCCGTGCGTTGCTGGTTCATAACTTTATCATAGTCCAAGAGGTGTTTTCTTATATCAAAGTTATGGCCTTCCACGCGGCGTTGCGCGCCTTCTATCTGTTTGGAAATTAAGCGAGATTCAATAGCCTCGCCTTCCGCCATGCCCAAACGCGTCATTATGCTTGCAATACGTTCGCTGCCGAAAAGGCGCATAAGTTCGTCGTCAAGCGCGACAAAGAAGCGGCTGGAACCTTTATCGCCCTGTCTGGCGCAGCGTCCGCGCAGCTGGTTATCAATACGTCTGCTTTCGTGGCGTTCGGTGCCGATTACGGTAAGCCCGCCGTTTTGCGCTACAAATTCCTGCTCTTCTTTATCACAAGGGTTTCCGCCCAGCACGATATCGGTACCGCGGCCTGCCATGTTGGTGGCTATTGTTACTGCGCCTTTGCGGCCCGCTTGGCTGATTATTTGGGCTTCCATTTCGTGATATTTAGCGTTTAAAACTTTATGCGGTATGCCTTTGCTTCTTAAGATAGTTGAAAGGTGTTCCGACTTTTCTATAGAGCGAGTGCCGACGAGGACGGGCTGGCCTTTTCTCCAAAGGCCTTCCACTTCCGCTATAACGGCGGCAAATTTTTCCTTTTCGGTTTTGTAAACAAGGTCGGGATAATCTGTTCTTAAGCAGGGTCTGTTGGAAGGAATTTCCACGACGTCTAATTTATAAATTGTCCAAAATTCATTGGCTTCCGTCATAGCCGTACCCGTCATACCCGAAAGCTTTGTGTAAAGCTTAAAGAAGTTTTGGAAGGTAATTGTGGCTAAGGTTTGGTTTTCTTCCTTAATGGGCATATGTTCTTTGGCTTCAACGGCTTGGTGTAAACCGTCGGACCATCTTCTGCCCGGCATAAGGCGGCCCGTAAATTCGTCCACTATCACAATTTCGCCGTCTTTTACAACGTAATGAACGTCGCGTTCGTAAAGGTGGTGGGCGCGTAAAGCTTGGTTAATGTGGTGTACCCATTCGGATTCTACGTCGTTATAAATATTGGGTATGCCCAGCATTTTTTCCGCCTTGGCAACGCCTTGGTCGGTAAGGGAAACCGTGTGGTTCTTTTCGTCTATTAAAGCGTCAAAGCCTTCTGATAAATCTTCCCCCGCGTATTTGGCATTAACTTCATCCTTTTCCGTAACTTTGCGGATTTTGAGGGAAGGTATCATGCGGTTAACTATAAAATATTTATCCGTCTTTTGGTCCGACGGACCCGATATAATAAGCGGTGTTCTGGCTTCGTCTATCAATATGGAGTCTACTTCGTCGACGATACAATAATTAAGTTTGCGTTGTACTCTGTCCTGCGCGCGGATAACCATATTGTCGCGCAGATAATCAAAACCCAGCTCGTTATTGGTTACATAGGTAATATCTTTAAGGTACATCTCGCGGCGTTCGGCATTGTCCATATCGTGATTGATATAGCCGACGGTTAAACCTAAAAATTCGTGTATAGGCCCCATCCATTCCCTGTCGCGTTTGGCAAGGTAGTCGTTAACGGTAACAACGTGTACGCCTTTGCCCGTTAAGCCGTTAAGATAGGAGGGAAGAGTGGCAACTAAGGTTTTACCTTCGCCTGTTCTCATTTCCGATATTTTGCCGCTGTGCAAAACCATACCGCCAAGCAGCTGTACATCGTAGTGTTTTAGGCCGATAACGCGTTTTGCGGCTTCGCGCACGGTGGCAAAGGCTTCGGGCAGGATATTATCAAGCGTTTCGCCTTTGGCAAGCCTTTCTTTAAACTCAACGGTTTTATTTTTAAGAGCCTCGTCGCTTAATGCGGAGTATTGTGCGTCATAAGAGTTGATTTTGTCTACAATGGGTTGAAGGGGTTTTAATTCGCGTTCGCTTTTTGTCCCTAAAACTTTGTCAATTATATAAGTTAACATATTACCTCTTTCTTGTTTGAATAAAACCGTCGGTTTAAATGAACTGCTTATACATTAAAGCATTTTTTACGTCTGACAGGCTATTACTTTACAGCCGCCTGCTGACGGTGAAACGGGGAGAGCTGCCTTAAGTTTTTGATTATGGCGGGCATTACGGAAAGGACTAAATCCACCTCTTCCTTTGTGCTGGCCTTGCTTAAGGAGAATCTTATAGAGCCGTGCGCGAACTGAAACGGCACGCCCATAGCCCTAAGCACGTGCGACGGCTCCAAAGAGCCTGACGTGCAGGCAGAGCCTGAAGAAGCGCAGATGCCGTGTTCGTTTAAGAACATAAGTATAGATTCACCTTCTATATAACCGAAACTTAAATTTGTTGTATTGGGCAGTCTGGCGGAAGCGTCCCCATTAATTTTTACGTCTTCTATCGCCGCCAAAAGGCCTTGCTCTAAAATGTCGCGGAGCGGGGCAACTTTTTCTTTATAAAGATGCAGCGTTTCTTTTGCTATTTCCGCCGCTTTGCCAAAGCCGACTATACCGGGGACGTTTTCCGTACCTGCGCGGCGCAGCTTTTCCTGATGACCGCCAACCATAAAGGGCAAAAAGCGCGTGCCTTGTTTTATGTAAAGCCCGCCGATGCCTTTAGGCCCGTTAAACTTGTGGGCGGAGAAAGACATCATATCAACATCAGCCGCTTTAACGTCAACTTCTATCTTGCCGACGGCTTGCACAGCGTCAGTGTGCATTAAAGCGCCGTGCTGATGAGCTATTTTGGCAATTTCCGCTATGGGGAAGATTGTGCCCGTTTCGCTGTTGGCCCACATTACGGAAACTAAAGCCGTGTTATCGTCTATCAGCTTTTTGTAGCTTTCAATATCAAAACGGCCAAAGCTGTCCACGCCGATAAAATCAACTTTATATCCCTTTGAAGCAAGAAGCTTAAAAAGCTCTAAAATTGCGGGGTGTTCCACGGCGGAAGTGATGATATGTTTTTTATTTGGATAGCTGTTAATGGCGGAATATACGGCTGCGCTGTCGCCTTCCGTACCGCCCGAAGTAAATACAACTTCCGCAGGCATTGCATTGATAAGCGCGGATACCTGCCTTCTGGCGTTTTCTATAACTTTTTTATTGCTGCCGCCAAAGGTATGTATGCTGCTGGCATTGCCGTAATACTCCGTAAAATACGGGGTCATAGCCTCCAGCACTTCGGGTAAAGTGCGGGTGGTGGCATTGTTATCAAAGTAAGTTACTTTCATGCCTGTTCAACCTCTAAGGAAGGGTCTATCTTCTCTTTCAAAACCTTTTCTATAAAGGATTTGATGGTAAATTTGGCATTCATACAGCCGCCGCACATACCAAGCATTTTTATCTTTACGGTATTGCCGCTGATATCAACAAGTTCCGCGCTGCCGCCGTCAAGGTTAAGCTTGGGTTTAATATCTTCGTTTAAAACCTTTTCCACAAGTTTAATCTTTTCTACGATGGTAAGCGAAGCAAACGGTTTGGGCTTTGCCACACCGGGGATTTCGCACGATAATACTCTGTCTAAAATTTCCTGTATTTTGCCTTTACACTGCCCGCAGGCGCCGCCCGCTTTGGTAAAGTGGGTAACGTCTTCCACCGTGGTAAGTTTGTTGGTGTGTATGGCTTTTATAATGGCTTCTTCGCTTACGTTAAAGCATTTGCAGACGATATGGGCTGAGGGGTCTTCCTCAAACACTATAGGCTTGCCGCCTTGGTGGTAGCTTTTAATTGCGGCTTCTAAAGCTTCCATACCCATAACGGAGCAGTGCATTTTTTCTTCGGGCAGGTTGCCAAGTTCTTTTGCTATATCCTGATTGGTTATCGCGGCGGCCTGTTCTAAAGTTTTGCCTTTTGCCATTTCCGTAAGGATTGAAGAGGACGCTATTGCGCTTGCGCAACCGAAGGTTTGAAATTTTATATCTGTAATTGTTTCGGTCGCTTTATCTACTTTAATTGTAAGTTTTAAGGCGTCTCCGCAGACAAGACTGCCAACCTGCCCCGTGCCGTCTGCATTAGGAACTTCCCCCGCGTTACGCGGATTTTTGAAGTGATCCATCACTTTATCTGTGTAATCCCACATAATTATCTCCGATATTAACTACCTTTATTATACTAATTAAGCCCTGTGCGGCGCAGAAACAAAAACCCCCGCCACAGGCGAGGGTCTTTGCTCAAAAAAATGTTTGTTACCTTGCTGCAGTTCTAAAGAAGTTGCCTCTTGTCTTGCCCGCAAGGGTTGGCGTACCTATCATCTTATCGGCCACAAGCAGGATATCTTTTTGCCCCGAGGTATAAACACCCTCAGCCTCGCCAAAAATATCGCCGCGGCGCAATACGCCTAAATTACCATGAGAGTTAATTTGTACTTCCAGCTTAATATTGCCGTTATAAGAATCTATTAAAAGGTCGCTTTTGTCCATATTAAACTGCATGGGGAACTTTGGGTTAACCACACGTTTAATGGCTATGGGTACATCGGCCTCGTTCTTTACTACTATCGCGCAGGAAACATTTGTAGCTTCCGCCGTCTTAAGCAGCCTGTCGGCCACTTCTACCTTACCCGAAAGGGAAAAGCCTTTTGCAGCCTTGCCGGATGTTACTGCCCACCCGCCAAAACCAAGGACTACGATTGTAGTTGCTATTACAAATTTTCTCATACTTAAATTATACCTTATTTATAACTCTCTTAACAGTTTTTCGGCCGCTTAAGAGATAAAAAAGGCCTTTGCGCAAACTGCCGCAAAAGCCCTTATTTTAAAAACTATTTTTTATATTCCAAAAAGCCCCAGACTACGGAAGAGCTTATCCAGCCTTTTGTGCCGTCATCATCTTCCACCTGATACCAGGCGCCCTGCTTTTTAATGAACTTTAAAGAAAAGCCCTTTTCCACAACCCAAGCCACAGAGGCTTTGGAGCTGGGGGCTGTTCTTACATTGGCGTCGCTTTTGGCGGAAAGACCCGGTGTTTTATCCAATAAGTCTTTATGTATCCAACCGCGAAAGCCTTCAAAATCTTTAACTTCTACCCATTGTTTATCTTTGCTTACCCCAAGCATTTCAACGGGAGTATACTTCCATACTTTAAACTTAATGGCGCATCTTGCGCTGGCGCACTTTCTGACGTTGGCTTCCTTAACGCCTATGCTGGCGTATTTTGCTGCGGCATTTGCGCTGACAGCGAAAAAAACTGCAAATAAAGCGATTGTAATTTTAATTATATTCTTCATTATAATTATCCTCTGTACCTCTAAATTACCAAACCAGATAAAAAAAGTATATCATATTTTTCGGTTTTATCAAGAGAATTTTGCTGCCTAAGCCGCGCGCGGGGAGGGGCCGCCTTACTGTCAGCCCGCTTTCCTTGCATCCTCTATAAATGATATGATAAATAAAAAAGGAAGAGGTGTCAAAATGGAAAACCAAATAATAGCCCTTTTACAGAAAGTTCGCCCCGCGCTTCAGGCCGATGGCGGAGATGTGGAGTTTGTATCTTTTGACGAAGCTACAGGTGTTGTAAAGGTTAAACTTCAGGGCGCGTGCGGTTCTTGCCCGATGGCTACTATGACTTTAAAACACGGTATTGAAAGATATTTAAAAGAAGCAATGCCGCAGATAACAGCCGTAGAAAAGATTTAAAATGCCCGTTATAGATTTGCATGCACATACAAAATATTCCGACGGTACCACTACCCCGGCTGAAGTTGTGCATGCATATCTTACGCGCGGCGTTACAATGATGTCCGTAACCGACCACGATACTACCGAAGCTACCGAACAAGCCAAACAAAAAGCACTAAACGCTGGAATAATATTTATAAACGGTGTGGAAATAAGCACCCGCGAACACGACCACTTACATATATTAGGTTATAACATAGACCTGCAAAACAAACACTTGCAGGATTTTCTTGCATCAAACAGAGAAAAAAGAAATACCAGAATTAAAACCATAATATCACAGCTGGCGCAAAGCGGAGTGGATATAACGGAAGACGATGTTTTCCGCCTTGTGCGCAATGTCGCATCACGCGCGCATGTTGCGGACGCGCTTAAAAATAAAGGTATTGTACCCACACGCCAAGAAGGCTTTAGAAAGTTTTTAATCCCCGGAAAAGCGGGTTATGTACCATCCGCGGGGGAAGGCGTGCTTGACGTAATAAAAGCAATAAAGGCCGCAGGCGGGCTTGCCTTTATAGCCCACCCCGGTATTGTTAAAGATTGTTGGGACTTTCCCAGCTGGACAACGGCGGGCTTGGACGGCATAGAAGTTTACTACCCCTCACATTCATTTGATATGCGCCAAGACTTGCTTATGATAGCCAAAAAATATAATTTGTTGGTATCGGGCGGGTCCGACCACCATGGGAGCAAAAGCGGCAGGGATAATACCCCCGGTATGGACGTGCCGCAGGAAGTTGTTGATAATCTTAAAAAAGCTTTTAAAATACAATAACTTATGCTTATTATAGCGCACAGGGGCGCAAGCGCCTACTTTAAAGAAAATACCATTGAAGCCTTTAAAGGCGCGTTAGCGCTTGGCGCAAAATACTTTGAAACCGATGTGCAACTTTCCAAAGACGGACAACTTGTCATCTATCACGATTATGTTTTGAAAGAAACAAAACAGCCCATAAAAAATCTTACGTTCGCGCAGCTTGCGCGTTACGATGTGCCGCTTTTAAGCGATGTTCTTGCCACGCTTGGAAAGGATATAAACCTTAATATAGAAATTAAGAATGACGATAATCTTTACCCCGCGATAGAAGAAAAACTTTTTAAACTTTTAAATACCGATAAAAACGCGCACAAAGAAAGACTATTAATATCCTCTTTTGATTTACCCTGTTTGCAGCGCGTGCGCGCCTTGGACGCAAATATAAAAATAGGCCGCCTTACACGCTCGTTTGATATAAAAGAAGCTTTAGCTTTAAACGCTTTCAGCGTTAATATAAGCGCGGCGCGCGTTAACAAAAAAATTGTTGATGCCTGCCACGCGCATAATATAAAAGTTTTAGTTTACACGGTTAATGACGACGAGCAGGCGAAGGCTTTGGGCAAGATTGGGGTGGACGGAATATTTTCCGACAGGCCTGATATTTTGCTTAAAAATTTTTGGAGTATCGGCCTTACCGCTTAAGTTTTTATAAGAAAAAAGAGCATAAAAAAACCCCGCTGTTTAAATAAGCGGGGGTTTTTTATTTATACTGAAAGATTAATATTCTTCGTCCGAACTATCGCCGCTGTCGGAGGATGGGGCCGCTTCCGCATCGCCTGAGCCTTCCCCTTCTGCGGGTGCGCTTTCCGCCGCGTAGGTATCGGGTTTAATTCTTTTGGGTTTGTTCCACAAGCGTTTGGTTTGGGAATAATCGTCGCTCTTCGGGTCGTCTGTAACAACCTGATTGTATTCGTCAAAAGAATAGGTGCCTTTATTGGGCATTACCTGAAAAATGTAATTGGATTCCACTAAAGGGGCTTCCGCTCTGCGTTCTTTTTGCGCTTCCTGCGCTACGTCAAGCGCGCGGTCAACCTCGCTTTGCGTAATAGAAGGAGAAGTCCCTGCCTTGCCGTCCTGCGGGACGGGCTGGGCTTCAAGCTCCGCTATTTGCTGGGCAAAGCTTTTGGAGCCTCCGTTGGAGGTCATTCCATAGCAGCCGGTAAGAACAAGAGTTAAAACGGTTAAAATTAAAAGTTGTTTCATTTTACTTTCCTCTCTGCTGATATTACTATATTTTCCAGCAAACACGCCAGCGTAACTGGGCCGACGCCGCCTGGTACGGGCGATATGCTGCAAATTTCTTTTATATTATCAAAATCAGCGTCGCCGCAAAAGATGCCGTTCTCGTCCTGATTTGTCCCTACGTCAATGATTATTGTACCTTTTTTTAGCATTTCCTTCTTAATAAAGCGCGCGCGGCCCGTGGCGGAAATTACAATATCGCTTTCTTTTAAAATATCGACAATATTTTCCGTCTTGGTATGGCATAAAGTAACAGTGGCATTTTTGCAGGTGAGCATTTTGGCAAGAGGGCTGCCCACGGTATTGCTGCGGCCCAGCATTGCAACTCTTTTACCGCTTACGGGAATATTATGAAAGTCCAGCAGGCGCATAACAGCCAAAGCGCAGCAGGAAACAAAGGTATCTAAAGCTAAAACATTATCCCAGCTTTTACACATAAACAAGCGGCCCATGCTTACAAGGCCCGAGCCGTCTATATCCTGCGCGGGATTTAAAAATGGCGCAATATCTAAATTATTTAAAGCGGGCGGCAAAGGGCGCGGGATTAAAACGGCGTCAACACTTTCGTCCTGCGATACCTGCCTGACAATGGCAAAAAATTCTTCCGCAGTAGTATGGTCGTCCACTTCGCGTATCTCTGCGGCAATGCCCAGTTTGCGGGCGGCATCGGCTTCTTTATTCAAATACAAAAAGCCCGCGTAATCGCCCTGCCAAGAGATACCGACAAGCTTTGGCGCGCGGCCGAGCTTGGACGCGCAAAAAGCAACGCGCGCAGAAAGACCTGAGCGTATTTGAGCGGAGAGAGTTTTGCCTTCTAAGATTTGAGTCATAATGGAAATTTTATAAAATTTTTGACGCGCGCGGGCGAAAAGCTTGCGTAAAACCGTCTATTTTAAGCAAAAAGTTTTATAGTAAAGTAAGGCTATAAGCGTTTTACTGTCCCTTATTTTGCCTTTCTTTACCATTTCTAAAGCTTTTTCAAAAGAGAGTTTTTTGGTGTTTACAAATTCGTCATCATCGGGATTTGTTTGGCCTGCGGTAAGGCCCGTGGCTATAAAGATATGCAAAACTTCGTCGGAAAAGGCAACAGAGGGGCAAAAATCCAACAGCTTTGTCATCTTGGCGGCGCGGTAGCCTGTTTCTTCCGCCAGTTCGGCCTTGGCGCACGCAAGCGGGGTTTGGCGCGGTTTAAGTTTGCCTGCGGGAAGCTCTAAAGTTACGGTTTTTATGGGGTAGCGGTATTGCTCCACAAATATTATGGAGCCGTCATCTGCAATAGGTAAAATTGCGCTGGCGCCGGGGTGTACGGTGTATGCTCTGGTTGAGGTTTTACCGTTGATAAGCCTTACGGTATCTTCGTTAAAGCCTATGACTCCCTTATAGATTTTTTTGCTTTTGATTTTGCGTTCAACTAATTTACTATAATGTGTAGACATAGAAGCCCCCGAAGCCTTGTTTTTACTTGCTATAATAATTTTAACTTTTTAGGCAGCAAATTAAAATGACAGAATTTATACACTTGCACAACCACACCGAATATTCCCTGTTAGACGGCATGATACGCATTGCCGGTCATGGTCCTTCCGACTTTTTAAAAGACTTGGCAAAAAATAAAATTAAAGCAATGGCTATGACTGACCACGGTAATATGTACGGCGCGGTTGAGTTTTATAAAAATACGCGCGAAGTTGGCGTAAAGCCGATAGTGGGCTGCGAATTTTATACAACGCCGCTTAAGTACAATGTCATAGATAAGAACAATGCCAAGTATAACCACATCACCCTTTTAAGTACCAGCCTTGACGGCTACAATAATTTGATGAGGCTAAACTCCGCCGCGTGGGTGGACGGGTTTTACTATCACCCCAGAATAGATTTTGATTTATTAAAAGAACATAAAACGGGCCTTATAGCTTTATCGGGCTGCCTTAAGGGCGAACTTGCGCAAACCGCGCTTAACCAAGGGCTTGAAGCCGCAATAAAAGTGGCGCAACGCTACGAAGATATGCTGGGTAAGGGTAATTACTATATAGAAATTATGGACCACGGCATTCCCGAAGAGCAGGCCGCGCTTAAAGTGCTTTTGGAAGTATCCAAAAAAACAGGTATACCGCTTGTTGCCACTAACGACTGCCACTATGAAAAGCGTGAAGACTGGCAGGCGCATGATATACACATGTGCATTGCTATGGGCAAAACTTTAGACGACCCCAACCGTCTTAAAATGACCACGCACGAACTTTACTTTAAAACGCCGGAAGAAATGGCAAAGCTTTTTGACTATGCGCCCGACGCCATAAAAAACACACTTGAAATTGCGGAAAAGTGCAACCTTGAATTTAAGAAAGAAGGTTTTGTTTTACCTAAGTTTGATATTCCCGCAGAGTTTACCACGCAGGAAGATTACCTTAAACACCTTTGCGTTATAGGCCTTAAGAAAAAACTTAAAACAGAATCCATACCGCAGGACTATATGGAAAGGCTGGACTTTGAGTTAAAAGTAATATCTTCCATGGGTTTTGCGTGTTACTTTTTGATTGTGGCGGACTTCATCGGCTACGCAAGAGCAAATGATATTCCCGTCGGGCCTGGCAGAGGCTCGGGCGCGGGGTCCATAGTGGCTTACAGTATGGATATTACGCGCGTTGACCCTATTGTAAACAAACTGCTTTTTGAAAGATTCTTAAACCCCGATCGTATAAGTATGCCTGACTTGGATATTGACTTTTCCGACGCGGGACGCGAACGCGTCATAGAATATATGCGCGATAAATACGGCAATAAAAACGTGGCGCAGATAATAACCTTTGGCACGATGAAGGCCAAACTGGCTTTAAGAGATACCGCCCGCGTTATGGGCTTTACGCCGCAAGATACTAACCGTATAGCAAAGCTTATCCCCGACGCTTTGGACACCACCCTTACCAGCGCAATAGAGCAGGTGCCTGAAATTAAAAGCGAAATTGCAAAAGACCCTAAAGTAAAACAACTTTTTGAATACGCCACAAAAATAGAAGGCCTTAAACGCCAGACAGGCGTACACGCCGCGGGCATACTTGTTACAAAAGAAGAAATTACAAAATATACCCCGCTTGCAAAAGGCTCGCGCGATGTTATCACCACGCAGTTTGAAGGCGAAACGCTGGTTGATATGGGCTTGTTAAAAATAGACTTTTTAGGCCTGAGGACTTTAACCGTTATAGACAATACCGTAAAGCTGATAAAAGAGCTGCGCGGTATAAGTATGGACATACAAGACATACCTTTAGACGACAAGAAAACTTACGAACTTTTAGCCGCGGCGCAGACAACCTGTATATTCCAATTAGAAAGCGGCGGCATGAAAGACCTTGTAAAAAGACTATGCCCAGAGCAGTTCAGCGATATATCCGCCCTTGTCGCTCTCTATCGCCCCGGCCCTATGCAAAGTGGTATGTTGGACAGCTTTGTAAAGCGTAAACACGGTACGGAAAAAATATCAGTAGAGCATAAGCTTTTAGAGCCTATCTTAAGAGAAACTTACGGCACGATGATTTATCAGGAACAAATCATGGAAACCGCAAAAGTTTTAAGCGGCTTTACACCCGGCGAAGCCGATACCTTGCGTAAAGCCATGGGTAAAAAGAAGCTGGAGATAATGGAAAAGTTCCGCGCTAAGTTTATAGAGGGCGGGGCAAAGAACGGCGTAAGCGAAAAAGTTGCAACAAAGATTTTTGACCAAATGGCAAAGTTTGCCGAATACGGTTTTAACAAATCCCATTCCGTCGCTTATGCGCTGGTGGCGTATCAAACAGCTTACCTTAAGGCTAACTTCCCCATAGAATTTATGTGTTCCGCCCTTACAAACGAAATCGGCCACAATGCCATAGGCTCTATGGATAAAGAAAATAAAATTGTTACCTATCTTGAAGAGTCCCGCAAAATGGGTTTTGAAATTTTACCGCCAGATATACAACATTCTATGTTTAACTTCAGCGTGGAAAAAACAACAGACGGGAAAGAAGGCATACGCTTTGGTCTTACCGCCATAAAGAACGTGGGCGAAGAAGCCTGCAAAACAATAGTTAAAGAGCGCAAGAATAACGGACCGTTTAAAGACCTTTTGGATTTTTGCGTCAGGATAGATTTATCGCAGGCCAACAAAAAGACTTTGGAATCTTTCGCGCTTGCGGGCGTGTTTGACACTTTGTATCCCAATCTTACCCCGCAGGAAGCGCGCGCACAGGCAATGGCAGATATTGAACCCGTTGTAGCGCACGCCCAGCAAATCCAGCAGGAAAAAGAAGGCGCAAGCCAAAGCCTGTTTGGGGAAGATATTATTAATATTGCGGCGTCCTCGGGCCCTGCATTGCAAAAAGCAAAACCGTACTCCAAAGCCGAACTTTTAAATAACGAAAGGGAAGTATTGGGTTTATATCTTTCGGGCCATCCGCTTGCAAAATATTCACGCCACTTAAGCAAACTTGCAGGCAACACAATATCGCAGATACAAGATAACCCGACCAAAGGCCGCGTGCAGGTGGCGGGCATAATATCGCGCATAAAAAAACGCCAGACAAAAAATAAAGATAACTGGGCGCAGCTTACCTTAGAAGACGAATCCCAGTCCATTACCGCAAACGCTTTCAGCCGCGTGTGGGCGGAGATTGCAAATAAAATAGAAATTAACCAAGCCGTAATTGTAAGCGGCGAGATAAGGGGAGATGAACTTTCCGCCAAGCCCGAAATTACAATAAATTCCGTTGAACCGATTTTAAATGCCGTTTCCCGCAAAGCAAAACGCCTTGTAATCGATTTGCCCGCCAATACCACACAGGAACAGCTGATGCGCCTAAACAGCCTGCTGGGCGCAGCCAGAGGCGTTTGCGAGGTTTACTTTAGGGTGGAAGAAAAAGACGGACAAAAAACCTGCATAAGAACCCCCAAGCAAATAAATATCCACACGGCGCTGATAGCTTTTATAGAAGAAAGCTTCGGCAGAGAAGCGTGGGATTTTGACTGACAGCCCGCAAAAAAGGCTTAAAATAATCTTACGAGGGAGCGGCTTAAAAATGAGGCCAAAAAACTCCGTCTTAAATTACGACTAAAAAGCCCTTGCATATATTAAAAATATTTATTAGACTTTTCTCATCGGGCTACGGCCCTTATTCTAAGCAGGAGAAAAACCATGGCAGAAAAAGTTCTGAAAGTAGGTGTAGAACGCGAAGAAGGTTTCCTTTACTACATTGACAAAGACGGTGATGTCTCCAGAGTTCAAATGGCTCGCGGCGGCAAAAAAGGCGGCAAGCCCAAAAAAGTCGCAAAAGCCGGCGTAAAAAAAGAAAAAGGATATCTCTATTTCTTAGACAAGAAAGGTGATGTCTCCAGAGCCAAAATGGTTAATGCCAAATAAGCATTAAGCCACTGATTTAAAAACCCTCTTAAGAAATTAAGAGGGTTTTTTATTTGCTGCTTTTAAGAAGTAAAAAATATTTACACTAACTTTATGCGGGAAATAAAATTTAGCGAAGCAGGCCCGCAATCTGTTGGGCAAAAGATGCGGTGGGGAAAGCCATTAAAAGAAATAAGAAAAAAGTTTTTATCATAAATCCTCTTGCGTATTATGCCTATAAAATAACTTTAAAAGGTTAAAAAATCAAGACCCGTTTTCGGCCCATAAAAAATTCCGCCCTATAAAAGGCGGAATTTTATTTTAATCAAAAACAGTGTTTATTTTAAGAAAGCTATAGTGCGAACTTCGCCCCAACCTAAACCACTGTTAACATCGTCCATCGTGACGGCTTTAAGGTGCAGAGAAATGGCACCGTCTGTGGTAGAGGCATCGGGAAGGCTAACGCTTGCTCTTATTGTGCCTTCAAGCGGTTCAACTTTTTCTTTAGGAGTGATGAGAACAAGCAGATAATTTTGTTCTACTTTAAAATCAAATCTAAAGTCGTATCTGTTATATCCTGTTAAAAAGGTATAGCTTTTTTCCTTAAGCACGGCTTTTTTGCCTTCGGGCAAAGCGATTTTAAAACTTATCGGCTGACCGTGAAAAGGCATAAGGCTTATGGAGGAGCCGGGTTTATATTCTATGTTCTTTACTTCTGTGTTAGGAAAAGGCTGATTGGCCTCTTTTGCGTTCTTCCATTCTCTTTCTAAGACAATGGCAACTTGTTTAGACATAGGGTTGCGCGTATCCTTTAAAAGCCCCGGAATGGTGTCGGGGGTTAATAACTGGGCAAAAACAGGGGAAGCAAAAACTGCAAGTACGGATAAGAGTAATATCTTTTTCATTTTATTGTAATCTCCTTTTAAATACTTACACTTAAATTTTACCGTTTAACCAAGCTGCCCGCAAGGGCGAAAAGACCTATAAGAAAAGCTTTTTAGACCCATAAAAAAACCCGCTACTTTTTAAGGCGGCGGGCTTTTGTAATTAAAAACTTTATTAGTGGACGTTGGCTATTTTGTAAACTTCACCCCAGCCCATGCCGTCATTAACATCATCCATTGTTACCGCTCTTAAGGCGAGGTCAAGGGAGTCTTCGCCCAAAACAAAGCGGGCTTCCGCGGTGGGGATAAGTTTTTCCTTCTGCGGCAACGGGGTAACAATAACTTTAAGCTGTTTGTTATCCTTTAAAGAAATGTCAAATTTATAGCTGTAGTTGCTGTAGGCTATATAAAAAGTAACGGTTTCTTTAACGATATTAATTGTTTTGCTTGAAGCGGGGAAAAGAGCAATAAGCGTTTTGCCGTCTAAGGCATCAAGGTCTATAATCTGCCCGTATTTATAGTCTACGGTTTTTTCTTTACTTTCCTGCTCTGCTTTTGCAGCGGCGGGAGCAGGGGTTTTGGCGGCTAAAACCGTGTCTACTTTCTTTGCAACTTTTGTATTGTCCGCAGGAGCTGTGGGCTTCTCTGCAAAAGAGGCTAAAGAAAGAGCAAAAACAGCCGATAAAACTATTGAAGCTACTTTAAATATTTTCATTCTAAATTCTCCGTGTAAAACTGACTTTATAATATCAGTATATTGTTTAAGTATCTTATATGCAAGAGCAAAAAGACCTATTTGTATTTAGGTCTTAGGACTCCTTTCTGTTTGCTTCCGTCATTGCCTGCTCTATCCCCTTTGAGAGGATACAGGAAACCGCCTCTTTAGCTTTTTGAAGAGCGGAGGCAACTAAATCCTGCTCCTGCGGGGTAAATTTGGAAAGCACAAAATCTTTACCTTCAAAATAAGCGGGGCGCGGGCCTATGCCTATTCTAAGACGGGCTATATTCTGCGTGCCTGCAAGTTCAATAATGTTCTTCATACCGTTTTGCCCGCCTGCGGAACCGTCCCTGCGAACGCGTATGCTGCCTAAAGGCAAAGACATATCATCAAATATAACCAAAACTGCCGTATACGGAATTTTATAAAAATTGGCAAAAGCGCTTACGGCCTGCCCCGAAAGATTCATAAAAGTCTGCGGCTTAAGAAGATAAATGGTTTTACCTTCCGCTTCGGCTTTTGCGCAAAAGGCCAAATCCCCGCGCCAAGGCTCAAAATCAGCATTAAGGGAACGCGCAAGCGCGTCAACAGCCATAAACCCCGCGTTATGACGAGTGTTTTGGTATTGTTTGCCCGGATTGCCCAAGCCGACTATAAGAAATGTTTCTGCCATAGTTGAACCTTGTTAAAAGTTTAGCATAAAAAAACAGGGCGCATTAAATATGCGCCCTGTTGTAAAGATAAGACTATTTCTTTGCTGCGGGTGCGGCGGCTGCGGGAGCGCCTTCCTCATCTTTCTTGCCTTTGGTGGCGGAAAGTTCAGGCTGGGCGGCCGTTGCGTCAGCTGCGGGAGCGGCAACAGGAGCAGGAGCTTCATCTTTAGGTATGATAACGTGAACAACCATTCTGTGTGCATCGCCCAAGATTGTAACGCCTTTAGGCGCGACAAGGTTGGCAACCGTAACGTGGTTATCCAAATCTACATTGGTAATATCAACCGCAATGTTGTGCGGAATATCGCCGGGGAGAGATTTGATTGCGACTTCTCTTAAAACGTGGTCCACAATGGCGCCATGGGCTTTAGCAAAAGCGCATTCGCCCGTAAGAACGACGGGAACGATTGTTTCGATAGGTCTGTCCATAGAAATTCTTTGAAAGTCGACGTGTATCGGCTTGTCTGTTACTACGTGATACTGAACTTCTTTGATGATGGCAAGTTCGTTTTTGCCGGAAAGATCAATTTCCACAAGAACGTTGCTGCCTGCTTTCTGTATGGCAGCTAAATCTTTTTCCGCCAAAGAAACTACCGTCGGGTTTTTGTCAATGCCATAGATTACGGCAGGTATCTTTTTTTGGCCTCTCAATTTAGAGAGTTCGCCTCTTACGCCTGCTTTTTCTCTGGGTTCTGCTGATATTTTAAGTTTTTCCATTTTATTACTTCCTCCGAATATTTATTCCTTTTTTTGTAAATTTTATTTGAACATCTCGCTGATAGAACTGCCGTCGTGGTTACGCTTTATGGCGTCGGCCAGAACATGTGCGATGCTTAATACTTGTATTTTATCGCTCAGTTTGCGGCTTTCGGGCAGGGTATCGGTTATGAAAAGTTTTTCTATGGCGGAGTTATTTACTTTATCAACCCCATCCCTTGAAAGTACGCCGTGCGTACATACGGCATAAACTTTCTTTGCGCCGTTTTCCTTAACTTTATTGGCCACTACCGATAATGTGCCTGCTGTATCAACTATATCATCTACAATAATTACTGTTTTGTCTTTTACATCTCCGATTACATTGTACACCACGGCTTCGTTGGCTTTGGGGCGGCGCTTATCAATGATAACCAGCCCTGCGTCCATACGTGCCGCAAATTTGCGGGCGCGTTCCACACCGCCTACGTCGGGTGAAACCACCACTAAATCTTTGGGTTTGTCTTTAAGAAAATAATCCAAAAATACTCCGCGCGCTCTTAAGTGGTCCACGGGAATATCAAAAAAGCCCTGTATCTGGCCTGCGTGCAAGTCCATAGCCATAACCCTGTCCGCGCCTGCTTCCGTAATAAGGTTGGAAACCAGTTTAGCTGTTATCGGCACTCTGGGGCCGCTTTTTCTATCCGCTCTGGCATAGCCGAAGTAAGGTATAACAGCCGTAATGCGGCCCGCGCTTGCGCGGCGCATGGCGTCGATGGCTACCAAAAGTTCCATAAGATTTTCGTTAACGGGGGTGCAGGTGGGCTGAATGATATAGCAATCCGCGCCGCGGACACTTTCCAAAACCTGTACGTCAACTTCGCCGTCGGCAAAACGCTCAACGCGAAGAGCCCCGAGTTCTTTGCCCAAATGCATTGCAATCTTTTCCGCCAACGGACGATTTGCATTGCATGTAAAGACTTTTAAGTCCCTGGAACATTGACAACGTATCATTTTTTAATTTCCTTTTTTATTTTCAAATTTACCTGGCGCGCCCTTGCTATTGCCAAAGAGCCGGAAGGTATGTCTTCCGTTATGGTGGAACCCGCGCCTATTCTCACGCCGCGTTCTACCTTAACGGGAGCAACAAAATTTGTATTTGACCCTATAAAAACTTCGTCTTTTATTATGGTTTTAAATTTATTTACGCCGTCGTAATTGCAGGTTATGGTGCCTGCGCCCACATTAACTTTTGCGCCCATTTCGGTATCGCCGATATAAGTAAGGTGGGGGACTTTTGAGCCTTTGCCGATTACGGATTTTTTAATCTCCACAAAGTTGCCTACTTTTGCGCCTTCTTTTAAATCCGTCATCGGGCGAAGGTGGGCATAAGGCCCTACTTGGCAGCTTTCCGCCACGGCGGAATCTATAATATAACAGCCCGATTTAATTATGCTGTTATCTTTAATAAAGCTGTTTTCTATCCAGCAGTTGGGGCCGATAAAACAATTTTTACCTATAACCGTTTTGCCGCTTATAAAAGTGTTGGGATAAACAACTGAATCTTGGCCTATCTTAACGGTGGCGTCTACATAGGTAACTTCGGGGTTAATAAAGGTTACGCCGTCTGCCATAAATTTAGCGTTAATATCGGCGCGCATTATTTTTGCGGCCTCGGCTAACTGCTCTTTGGAGTTAATGCCCATAGCTTCTTTATAATCCTCCGCTTTAAAAACTTCCACCTTAAGCCCTTTTTGCTTTAAGAAAGCAAGGGCATCTGTAAGGTAATATTCCTTTTTAACGCCTTGCGGGCGAAGGAGTTTTAAAACGCTTATCAAATCCGCAGTATTAAAAATATACATACCCGAATTTACTTCTTTTATCGCGGCTGTTTTGGCGTCGGTTTCGCTTTCTTCAACAATCTTTTCAAATTCGCCTTGGGCATTTTTTACTATACGTCCATAGCCCTTGGGATTATCTATATCAACGGTAAAAACGGTGCAGGAAGCATTGGTTTTATTATGCTTACTTATAAGGTTTTTTAAGGTAGAGGATTTAATTAACGGAGCATCGCCCGCCAATATAAGGATTTGTCCGTATTTTTGCATAAAAGGCACGCTGTCTTTGGCGGCGGTACCGCTGCCTGTAAGCTCTTTTTGCAAAATAAAATCCACCGGCGTCTTGATACCCCAAAGCTGGAGTTTATCAGAAACTGTTTTCTGCAACAGTTCCGCGCGGTGGCCTATAAGTACGCCTATTGCGGAAGGTTTTAAAGTTTCCGCCGTTTTAAGTATGTGTGAGAGTATTTCCCCCCCGCAAATACTGTGCAACGGTTTTGGCGTGTCGGACTTCATTCTTGTACCCTTTCCTCCTGCGAGGACGAGGACACAAAGATTTTTTTTGGCTACCATAATTTCCTTTACTCTTGCCGTAGAATCTATACTACTGTATTTATTATACCAAATAAATTGGGGTTATATTTCCCGCGCAAGGCAAATATCTTCCCTTGCGGCAACTATCTTGACGGGGGTTATAAGGCGCGAAAGTTTGCCGTTTTCTATATGCGCGCGGGCAAAATTGGAAAGTACGCCGCTTACCGTGCCGTCTTTTAATACCTCTTCCGCCAAAAAGTATTGCGTTGTGCCTATAAGCTTTGCGGCAAAAGCGGCGCGAAGCTCTTTATCCAAAGTTCTAAGCTCGTCTGACCTACGCTTAATTTCCTGCACGGGTATTTGGGGCAGGGCGGCGGCGGGAGTACCGGGGCGCACGGAATAACTGAAAACGTGCAGGCCGGCAAAACCTATTTGCTTTAAAAAGTTTTTGGTAACTTCAAAATCTTCGGGCGTTTCGGTGGGATAACCCGCAATAATATCGCAAAACACCGCAAGTGCGGGAACTTTTGATTTTATATAGGCCACGCGCTGTGCGTATTCCTGCGTGGTATAGCGGCGCTTCATATGTTTCAAAACCGCGTCGCAGCCGCTTTGCAAAGGTAAGTGCAAGTAATCACAAGCCTTTTGCCCGCCTTTGGAAAGGACTTCTATAAACTCGTCCGTTACGGTGTTAATTTCTATTGAGGAAAAGCGTATCCTAAAATTACCTTCAACCGCAAAAATTTCTTTGGTAAGCGCGGCCAAATCCGCCCCTGTTTGCGGGCAATTATAATTGCCTATGTTTATGCCCGTAAGCACAATTTCTTTATAGCCGTTAGCGACAAGGTTTTTAATTTCCTGCAACACAATGTGTTTGGGTTTAGAGGTTTTTTGCGGGCGCGTATAAGGCACTATGCAATAAGAGCAAAAACAATCGCAGCCGTCTTGAATTTTTATAAACGCGCGGGTTTTGCCCTCGTGTTCCTTTACGCTCCAGTCTATCTGCTTGCCAAATAAAGCGGGGCCGATATCTGTTTTAAATATAACTTCCGCCGCGGGAAAGTTTTTTGCTATTTCATCTTTATGCGCCATGGCATAACAGCCTGTTATTATAAGACGGGCGGCGGGATTAATTTTTTGTATGCGGCGGATTTCGCGCTCCACATCTTTATCCGCATTTTTGGTAACGGTGCAGGTGTTAAGCAGGCATAAATCTGCGTCTTTAAAATCCGTAATTATTTGGTGGCCTTCAAGCGAAAATTCTTCTAAAATAGCTTCGCTTTCCACTTGGTTAACACGGCAGCCGAAGGTTTTTATAAATATCTTCATTGCAGGGCCGCCCAACAAGCAACAGTTGCGGCAGTTTCCGCGCGTAAAATGTTTGTGCCTAAAGACACACAGGCAAGGCCTGCTTTCTTGGCCAAGGCAACTTCGTCGGGCGTAAGGCCGCCCTCTGGCCCTATAAAAATAGCCAAAGGCTCGTTTGCGGAGAAAGAAGAAAGCGCTGCGTTGATGGCGGTTTGGTGTTCGTCTTCGTAGCAGATAAGGCCTTTACTATATTGTTTAACAGCGTCGGCAAAGTTAAGCGGCGCAAGAATCTGCGGGATTAAAGGTGTTTCGCACTGCTTTGCGGCAGCGGTTACAATTTGATGCCAACGCTCTTGTTTGGTTTCCCATTTTTTAAGCAAATCCGCATCGCTGCGGGCGGAAAATACGGGCTGAAATGCAAATACCCCAGCCTGAGTGCATTTATCAAGCAAGTCTTCCGTTGCGGGGCGGGATATGGCGCAAAAACAAAGCGTTATCTGCCTTTTGGGCAGAACGCAGGGCAAAGGGTTTTCTATCACTCCGCAGGCTTGGCGGCCCGCGCAATCATTCAAAACGGCAAGGTATTTTTTACCTTTGCCGTCAAAGATTTTAAAGCTTTCCCCCGCTTTTATACGGGCTACTTTAATGTGACGGGTTTCCTCTTCGCTCAATATAAAATTTGAGCCGTTTATATCCGCTAAATATTGTGGCATATATAAATTTTACTAATTTTGGAGTTTATAAAAAACAAACCGCAGCCCATTTAAGAAGCTGCGGTAAGTTTTTACGTTAAAAAAAATTACATATTGTTGCAGGTGTTAAGCTGTAAAATTTCAAGATAGGTAAAGCGGCGCGGTTTATTTTCTTTTATCTTTTCGGTAAGTTTTTGCGCAAAATTTACCTTAAAGGCTTCGTCTTTAGCCCAGTCTTTTTGCACTTCTATAAACTCGTCCAAACTAATGGCTTGGCCCAATATTTGAGCGGACCAATATTCCGCCATTAAGCCTGTGCAGACTTCGGGCGTAAGCGCGGCAATTTGCTTTTTATCCTGCAAAACGGGGTTAATCACAAGGCCTATGCGGTTATTATAATATGCCTGCATAGCCTGTTCTTTTTCCGTCAACGGGCGGGCCTTGCCGCTTTGCGCGTATTTTTTGGCAAGTGCGACAAGTTTTTCGTTTTGCTTTTCGTCGCCAATCCAGTTTTTATGCATAAGGTCCAGCTGCTCTGCGGATATATTATTTTGCTTAATTTCATTAGCCCAAAAGAGTGCGTCTAAAGGTAATTCCTGCTCTTTAAGATTGTAGATAAGTTTGGACTCTAACTTTTGGAAGGCCTCCACTTCTTTTGCAAGGGCTTGGGCTTTTTCTCCCATATTATCGGCGAGTATGTATTTAACATAAGCTTCGTCCGTTTCGGGTGATTTAAACTGCGCGGGATTTTTAAGCGCTTCGTTTGCGTACTTTATAATATCTTCCTTCTGCACTGCACCCTGCGCAAACATTTCGGCGGTTTCTTCTAAAAAATCTTTCTGATTATCGCCTTCTTCAAAAAAGTATTCGGGGTAGACCATTTGATAGGCAAGCCCGTCGCCTATCGCTTTGGTAAAGGCCTCCGTCTTTTGGTCCAAGCCGATGCCGATATTTATAAGGCGGCTTAAATCCCTTTTAAAAGAATATTCCTGCCAATACTTTGCGCCGATAACGCAAAGCGCCAAAACAACAAGAACGGAAAAGACAAAATAAAAATATTTTTTCATATTATATCCCTTGCAAATTAAACTACATAAATAATAGCACAAAAAAACCCCGCGTGTTAAAGCGCGGGGAACAGGAAAATAACTTTATATTTTACGGCGGCTTGCGCTAAGCTATAAAACTAAAGAGATTTTCAAAAAAACTTTTATGGTTTTTATCTTGCCCGAATGCTTCCGCAAGATTTTTTATAAGTTCTTTTTGCTTACTGTTAAGTTTTTTGGGCACGTCTATATTTAAGATAATTCTTAAATCGCCGTGTTTGGCGGGCTTGCCTAAAACCGGCATACCCTCTCCCTCCAGCACCACCACGCTGCCGTGCGAGGAGCCTTCGGGGATAACGGCTTTAACTTCTTCTTTCTTAATATTTTTTATCTTAAGAACGCCGCCCAATACCGCCGTGGGGTAAGAGATTGTTTGCTCTATAATCAAATCCGCCCCGTCGCGCTGGAAAACATTATGCGGCTTTACGCGGACTTCTATATACAAATCGCCATAGCCGCCGTCATTTGTGCCAATGTCGCCGCCGTTAGGCACGCGTAAAACAATACCGTCGCGCACGCCTTGCGGGATTTTTACCGTCATAGATGTTCTGGTTTTTTCCCTGCCGCTACCGTGGCATTCTCTGCACGGCTTTTCTAAAATTGTGCCTTGTCCGCCGCAATCGGGGCAAGCCTGACGCATAGAAAAGAAACCCTGACTAAATTGCACCACGCCGCTACCCCTGCAAGTGGGGCAAGTGCGGCTGGAGGAACCCTCCTGCGCGCCGCTGCCGTGGCAGACGGAACAGGTGTCCACTCGGGAATAAGAAATTGTTTGCTCGGTGCCTTCAAAGGCTTCTTCTAAGGTAACTTCCGCCCTTTGTTTTAAATCATTGCCGCGTTGCGCCGTTCTTCTGCGCGCGCCGCCGCCGCCAAAACTGCCGCCGAACATATCGCCGAAAACAGAGCTGAAAACATCTTCAAACCCGCTAAAACCTTCCGTGTTAAAACCGCCGCCCATATTAAGGCCTTCCTGCCCGTAGTTATCGTACATTTGTCTTTTTTGCGGGTCCGAAAGCACTTCAAAAGCTTCGTTAACTTTTTTAAATTGTTCTTCCGCCTCGGGGTTGCCCGGGTTGCGGTCGGGGTGATACTTCATCGCCATTTTGCGGTAGGCGGATTTAAGTTCCGCCTCGCTTGCGTCGCGCGTTACGCCGAGTGTGCTGTAAAAATCTTCTTTCTGTTTAGCCATAAAATCCGTGTTCCTTCTTTATCAAGTTTCCCCTGCCCCTAAAAATTAAGGGCAGGGGAAGATAACTAAAGCGCGTTGCTTATTTATCTACAACTTCCGCTTCTACTACATCGTCTTTTTTGGCTTCGCCCTGCGGCTTTGCCCCTTCAGCCTGGGAGGAGGCTGCACCCTGCGCGGCTTGTGCTTTGGCCTGAGCTTCTTTATAAATTATCTCGCCCAGTTTTTGTCCCGCTTCAAGCGCGGCATCTTTTGCTTTTTTAATTCTTTCCGTGTCGTCGGTTTTGACGGCTTCCTTAAGGTCGTTTAAGGCTTGTTCTATTTTAAGTCTTTCGTCCTGCGGAACTTTATCGCCGTGTTCTTTTAAAGCTTTTTCCGTTGTATAGAGTACAGAGTCAGCTTCGTTCTTGGCTTCAATTCTTTCTTTGGTTTTCTTGTCTTCGTCGGCATATTTTTCCGCCTGTTTGACAAAGCTATTAACTTCGTCGTCGCTTAACTTATTGGGGGACGTAATTGTAATATGCTGTTCTTTATTTGTGCCAAGGTCCTTTGCGGAAACTTTCAATATGCCGTTAGCGTCAATATCAAAGGTAACTTCTATCTGCGGCACGCCGCGCGGAGCGGGAGGAATGCCGTCTAAATCAAACTTACCCAAGGGTACGTTATCTTTTGCCATAGGGCGTTCGCCCTGCAAAACGTTAACGGTTACTGCGGGTTGATTATCCGCCGCGGTGGAGAAAACCTGCGTCTTGCGAACGGGGATTGTGGTGTTTCTTTCTATAAGTTTTGTAAACACGCCGCCCAAAGTTTCCAAACCTAAGGAAAGCGGGGTAACGTCCAACAAAAGAATATCTTTTACATCGCCCGTTAATACGCCCGCCTGTATGGCCGCGCCGTTTGCGACGCATTCCATAGGGTCAATACCGCGTTCAATTTTTTTGCCGATATGCTTTTCCACATATTCCTGTACGATAGGCATACGGGTGGGGCCGCCGACCATAATAATCTTATCAATCTCGGAAGAAGATAATTTAGAGTCGCTTATCGCTCTGTCTATTGAGGCGCCGCAGCGGTCTACAATAGAGCGGACAAGGCTTTCCAATTTAGCGCGGGAAAGTTTCATTTCCAAATGTTTGGGGCCGCTTGCGTCCGCCGTGATAAAGGGCAGGTTAATATCCGTTTCCATTGTGGTGGAAAGTTCAATTTTGGCTTTTTCCGCCGCGTCTTTAAGACGCATAGAAGCCTGCTTATCGTTGGCAAGGTTTATGCCCGTGTTCTTTTTAAATTCATCAACCATCCAGTCAATGATGGCATTATCCATATCCGTACCGCCAAGCTTTGTATCGCCCGAGGTGGATAATACGTCAAAGGTGCCTTCTTTACCCATTTCCATAATGGTAACGTCCAGCGTGCCGCCGCCCAAGTCAAACACTAAAACCTTTTGTTCTTTGCCTGCTTTATCAATACCAAAAGCTAAAGCGGCTGCGGTGGGTTCGTTTAAAAGGCGGACGACTTCCAACCCTGCAATTTTACCTGCGTCTTTTGTGGCCTGACGTTGGTTATCGTTAAAGTAAGCGGGAACCGTGATTACGGCTTTTTCCACGGGCTGGCCCAAAAAGGCTTCCGCGTCTTTTTTAACTTTCTGCAAGACGAAAGCGGAAAGCTGTTGGGGTGTAAATTCATTGCCTCTTAAACTAAATTTATAATTTTCGCCCATTCTTCTTTTAAAGGCCGTTGCCGTGCCTTCGGGGTTGGCGACCGCTTGTCTGCGAGCGGGTTCGCCCACTAAGCGCTGTTCGTCTTTTGTAAAAGCTACATAAGACGGAAATGCTTTACCGCCGATAGAGCTGCCTTCCGCAGAGGGAATAATGGTTGCTCTTCCGCCTTCCATAACGGCTGCTGCCGTGTTTGACGTTCCTAAATCAATACCTATAATTTTAGACATATATTTTGTTTCTCCTTTCTTAAATTATTTTTTATCCTGCTCAGGTTCTTCTTTTTTCTTACCTACTATAACCTGCGCGGGTCTTATTACCGTGCCATCCAAAGTAACACCTTTTTTAAGTTCCTCCAGCACCATACAATCGTCCTTATCTTCGCACGGTATGGTGGTAACTGCTTCCTGCGTCATAGGGTCATAAGGTTTTCCTTTCGCGCACACCACGCATACACCCTGCGCGTTAAAAGCCTTATTAAACTCCTCAAATATCATTTTTAAGCCTTGCTTTATATGCTTTATGTCCGCCCCTTCTTTTGAGGTTTCTTCCTGCGCTTTAAGCAGGGTGTCATATAAACTTAAAAGGCTTTTTATTACCTCTGTTCTGCCGTATTGTATTAACAACGGTTTTTCTTTTTCCGTACGTTTGCGGTAGTTTTCAAAGTCTGCCTGAAGCCTGATAAGCTGCTGGTAATATTCCTGCGCCTTATCTTCCTTCTGCTCCTGCGCGGGCGCTGTTTGCGCCTCTTGCTCTGCGGTATTATTTTGCTGCTCGCAGGTTTGCGCGGGCTGACTTTCTTTATGATTTTTATGTTCTTCTTTCTTATTCGTCATATTTTTTATTCTTCTTCTTTATTTTCAAGAGAAGCCTGCCAATTTTGTATCTTTGTGCCAAGCATATCGCCTATAAAATTAACGAGGGACATCATCTTTGTATATTCCATGTGCTTTGGCCCGACTATACCCAAAAGCCCTATGGTTTTATCGCCCACTTTATAGGCGGAGGTTATAATACTTAAATTTTTAAGTTCGGTAAGTTCGTTTTCCGCGCCGATGCTTACGCTTACTTTTAAATCTTTATTATTTTGCAGTTCCTGCATTTTCTCGCCCAGAAATCCTGCAAATTTATCGCGCTCTTCCATCACGCGCATCATTTGGCTTACTTCGCTGTATTCTTCCTGCCCGACGCCGTCAAACAACTGGCTCATACCTTCTATATATAACTGTTCGGAGCGGTTTTGCTCCACAGTCATATCTTTAAGTATTCTGCAGGCAAGTTCGCAAAAGCCGTCGCTATCACAAGTGCCATTGTTAAGGTTTTCCCAAAGCACTCTTTGCGCTTCGCGCATTGTAAGGCCCGATATTTGCTCGTTAATATAATTGTTAAGCATCATCATTCTGGCGGGGGAAACCACATAGTTTACGCGCACGGGCCAGTGCTTTACCACGCCTTCAACGGTAACTAAAACCGCAAGTAAATTAAAAGGCCCAAGCGGAATAAAATCCAATCTTTGTACTGTGCTATCCTGCACATTGCTGGTAAACACAAAACCCGCGGAGTGCGACAAGGCGGAAAGCATTCTGCACGTTTGCGTCATAACGCGGTTGATTTCGTCGGTGCTTTGCTTGTATTCGTTTTCAATTTTTTCGCGCTCTTTAGAGGCGATTTTTTGTATCTTTGAAAGATAATCAACATAAAAGCGATAAGCTTTATCCGTAGGGATTCTGCCGCCGGAAGAGTGCGGCTGATACAAAAAGCCTTCGTCTTCAAGTTTCTTCATCGCGTTTCTGATTGTAGCGCTGGATACGCCGGGAAGACCCTTTTGGGCCACTAATTCCGAGCCGACAGGTTTGCGTGTTTCCACATATTCCTGTATTATCATTCTAAGGATTTTTTCTTCCCTGTCTTTTGCGATTTCGGGTTTAAGTACTCTCATATATCCCCTGACGTAAATTACCTTTTTATTTTAGCAATCTTTTTAACCGACTGCTAATATTGTAAAAAATAATTTTATAATTGTCAATCCTATTTTTAGTTTGCTAATAATGGGTGTTTATCCATCTGAGCGGCGGACGGCTGCGCCGCGTAAATGCTAAAATATAATTATGAACTTTATAGATTCCCACGCGCATATAAACGACCCCGCCTTTGACGCGGACCGCGCGCAGATAATACAAAAATCCTTTGACTCGGGCCTAAGCCACATAGTGGAAATTGCCTGCGAAGAGCAGGAGTGGCAACCCGCCGTGGAATTAAGCCAAAAATACGACGGCAAGATATACCCCGTCTGCGGAATGCACCCTATATACGCTAAAACTTTTACCGAGCAAAACGGCGCAAAGCTGGAATCTTTTTTAAATAATCCCTTAGTAAAAGCCGTGGGCGAGATTGGTTTAGATTATGCCTATCTGCACGAGAGTTCTAAAGAAGTTCAACAGGAAGTATTTTTAAAAATGCTGCTTGCCGCAGATAAATATCAAAAGCCCGTCGTTCTTCACTGCCGCAAAACAAATGACGCGGGAGATTTTGCCGCTTACGACGATATGGCAAATATTTTTAAGCAGAAGCCCGCTGTAAAAGGCGGCGTTATGCACTGCTTCAGCGGCAGATACTCAGACGCTGTTTGGGCTTTGGATAACGGTCTGTTAATAGGCATTAACGGTATTATAGGCTATAAGAAAAACGAAGATTTACGTCAGACAATAAAGAAAATAGGCGCAAAGTATTTGGTGGTGGAAACTGACTGCCCGTACCTGCCGCCGCAAAGCAAACGCGGACAGCGCAACGACCCTTCCAATATCCCCGAGATTGCCGCAACCACCGCTGATGTTTTGGGTATTTCTCCTGCCTCTCTTACAGACATAACAACAAAAAATACAAGAGATTTATTTAAGTTTTAATAAAAAAGAATCCGCAAAAAATCCCCCGTCTTAAAAACAAGGCGGGGGATTTTGTTTGATATTAAAAATTATTTAAAGGCGTCTATGCCAAACAATGTTCCGTCGGCGCGGCAGAGTTTTGTTTCTTTATTCCCGCCGAGGCCGAATGAAGAGCTGTAAACAGGCTGATTGCCGTTCTTTTTGCTCTCGTGATAAGAAACCCTGTAAGCCGCAACTATTTGGAACGGAATGGTAAAGGGTTCTGTTTGTTTAGGGTCGGAAACTAAAAAGACGCGCTTTTTATTTTCGTTAACTTTAATTATTTTGGCCCGCAATTCGCGCACTAAAGTTTGCTCGGAACATCTGCTTTTGCTTAAAAGATATTCGTATTCGGGCATTGTAATTTCGCTATATCCCTGCGCTATATATTTTTTGGCAAGCGCGTCAGTTTCGTCTTGTATTGAGGGCAGGGTTTCATTAGGCAAAAAGTAAGATTTTTGCCCGAGCAAAGCCTTTGTATAGGCGGAAAGGCCGCTATCGTTAAGGTGGCCTTTATCGTCAAATAAAATACTGCCCTTTGCATCACGTAGTTTAAAAATTATTGCGGGCTGTATTCCTTTGCTCATAAAAAATTGTTTAGCGTCGGCGGAAAGCTGGGACACAACTTCGTCATATCCCGTAAGCGTTAACATTTTACGCCCGTATATTTTGCCGCTGTCGCGTTCCACTATAAACCCGGGGGGTATTCTGCCGCTATACTTGCCGGAAAGATATTCTATAGCGCTGTCGCGTTCGGCCGTAAGCATCTTTCTTAAGACGGCAACATCTTCCTGCGAATACACGGCGGAAGAGGTGTCTATTATATTGCGTTCTTTAAGAGCGATAAGCAATTCCCCGTCGGATAATACATCAGGCTCTAAGGCTATAAGGCGTTCGCGCGCGACGATATTTGTAAAATCAACAGCTAAAGCTTTTTTATATAAAACGGCGGCGTCTTGTATTCTGCCTTCCTTTTCCGTGCAAATGCCAAGGCCGACTATTGCATTAATATTCGCGGGGTGAAAGTCCAAAGCGGTTTTATAATAGGCAGTAGCCGCGACAAGGTTTGCATTGCGTATGGCAATATCCCCGAGGAGAGAAAATATATAGCCTTTATACGGTGTTAATTTAGGGCCGTCATACTTAAGCGCGGTTTTAAAAGAATTTTCCGCCTTGCCAAATTCCCCCAGTATCATCTGCACGCCGCCAAGACTTATTAAGGCGTCCGTGTCTGACGGGGCGGAAGAAAGACATTCTTTAAGTTTAGCTTCTGCGGAGGCATAATCCTTATCGTTAAAAAACTCCTTACTTTTTGCAACGCAATCCTGCCCCGCGGCAAAAGCCGAGGCGGAACTTAAGGTAAATAATAATGTAAAAATTAATTTCACTGTTTTTCTCTCCACGTTTTAAACAAAATCAGAAGCTTTTCTAATTTACTTAACTTTATCTTTTTCCCGCTTAAAGAGCAACCATTACAAATAAACTTCTTAAGTATACCCTCATAAATATTGCCCATTGCGCGGGCGGCAAGCATAGCCTTAAAATCTTCTTTCGGCAGCAGTGCGCGGGCCTGATTATAATATTCCTGCGCTTTGGCGGCCTGCGCCGCAAGTAAAGCTTTAAGCTGCGGGGTTTGGTTTAAAGATAATAAATCTTCCTCTTTAACGCCGTATTTTTGCATCTCGTCCAAAGCTATATAAATACGGTTTATTTTAGCGTCCGCAGCCGCGTCGCGCAAGATATTGGTAAGCTGCACCGCATTGCCGAGTGTTCTTGCGTATTCTTCGCTCTGCTTATTTTTGTAGCCAAAAACATAAAGGCACATAAGCCCGACTGTTCCCGCCACGCGGTACATATAAAGCTGCTGCTCCGCCGCGTTTTGGCAGCGCACCTTGGCTTGTAAATCCTGCGCCATACCGTCCAGCAAATCGGTAAAATACTGCTTTGGTATATTAAAATCTCTTACTGCGGCCTGCAAATCTTTACCCAAACAGGTTTGCGGATTGCCGCTGAAAACTAAATCTATTTCCGCATATAAAGCATTAAGGCGGGCTTGCGCATCGGGATAATTTTCGTCCACGGTGTCGTCGGCAAGGCGGCAAAAAGCATAAATGACGCCAAGCGCCTCTTTCTTGCGCTTTGGCAGAAAGAAAAACGCGCCCCCGAAGTTAGATTTTTTGTAAGATTTATTATTATTACTCACTATACAAATTTTACTAAATAAAGGAGTATTTTAAATGACTAAGCAGGAAGCTTTAACCCTTTTAAAACAATATGTTAAGCAGGAAAATATGATAAAGCATTGCATCGCCTCGGGCGCGGTTATGCTTGCATTGGCCAAAAAACTGGGCCAAAACGAAGAAGTTTGGCAGGCGGCGGGGATACTGCACGATATTGACGTAGAAATTACCACAGAAGACCTTATAAAACTGCATTGCACAAAGGCGCGCGGCATATTGGCAGGCAAATTGCCAGAGGACGCTATCGCCGCCATAGAAGCCCACAATGAATGCGCGGGCATACGCGCCAGAACAACCGTTTTTGACCACGCCCTAGCCGCGGGGGAAACCATTACGGGGCTTATAACAGCAACATCGCTTGTTTACCCAGATAAAAAGGTTGGCTCCGTAAAAGTTAAATCCATAACAAAGAGAATGAAGGAAAAATCTTTCGCCGCGTCTGTCAGCAGGGAAAATATTTTAGAGTGCGAAAAGATAGGAATACCATTGGAAGAATTTGCAACACTTTCACTTACCGCAATGCAAGAAATAGCCCCAGAGTTGGGTTTGTAGTTTTTTGCTGTTCCAAAAAATTGCGTGAGTTGATTGGTTTGAGGTTATTATAAAGTGCTTTTATGCAAGTATTTTGCGATGATTTTTAATTTTCATTTTATTGCAAGGTATATC
>MTLE01000569.1_pt2 | contig 65170 bp, 50 predicted proteins | sample 1982461 | NCBI WGS metagenome assembly MTLE01 (sample SAMN05712605, study PRJNA340218) | biofilm metagenome | isolation source: sample SPL anode biofilm adapted to -200 mV | place: USA | collected 2012-02-03 | reverse complement strand
CTCGCTTCCCGGCGTTTTGAATCGGCGGACCATGGTCTGCAGATCTTCGGCAAGCGCCGCCAGCTCTGTCGCGGCAAGCGCCCCGGAATGGGCCGTGGCCGAGGCATTCTGCGCAACGCTGTTTATATCCTGGATTTTAGTGGAGATTTCGGTCGTGGTGGCGGTCTGCTGTTCAGCGGCGGTCGCAATCTGATTGACCTGCGACGACACCAGATCAATCTGATTCAGGATCTCGCCCAACGCTTCGCCTGATCTGGCGGCCCGGGATGTCCCCTCATGAACCTCCTGAACACCTTCTTCCATCGACTTCACTGCCCCTCTTGTTTCAGATTGAATCGCATGGATCATCTCGCTGATCTCTCTGGTCGCCCTGGTTGTCCGTTCAGCCAAAGCCCTCACCTCATCGGCCACCACCGCGAACCCCCGCCCCATCTCTCCCGCCCGGGCCGCTTCAATGGCGGCATTAAGCGCCAGGAGATTGGTCTGGTCGGCGATATCCTCGATCGTGCCGACGATCTGGCCGATCTGGTCCGAACGTGCACCCAGAGCCTCCACGGTCCGGGAACTCTGTTGAACCCTCTCGGCGATGATATTCATCCCCGTAATGGTCTCATGAACGACCCTGGCTCCATCATTGGCCGACTCGGTAGTCTGGCGGGACGCTTCGGCCGCCATGGAGCAGTTGCGCGCGATATCGGTGGAAGTGTGGGACATCTCCTCGCTGGCGGTTGCCACCGTGTTGGTCTGGTTGGCCACTTCCTCGGCTCCGGTTGCGATCTGCTCCGACGTGGCCTGCAACTGGGTGGAAGCAGAGGCGATACTGCCCGCTATCTCAACGGTCCGCGCAATCATGGTGCGCAGGTTCTCGACCATATGCTTCATGGCACTCATCAGTTGGCCAACCTCGTCACTGGAGCTGGACCGTACATCCACCGTCAGGTCGCCCGAAGCGATGCGGTTTGCCGCGTCAACTCCAACGACCAGCGGAACGGTTATCATGCGCGAGATGGCAAAGGCCAGGAATATGCCGATGGCGACACAGACGATCAGGGTAACCACAATGGTGACCTTTGAGGAATTGTAGAGTTCCTCCGCTCTCTGGTACTCGTCCTGCCCCCCCCTGACGTTCAGCTCGATCAGCTTGTTCAGATCAGCCTCTGCTTCGGCAAGGTAACTGGCCGAGTTTCCGCGCAGCAGGTCCCGGGCCTCCTGGTTTCTGCCCTGCCGCGACAGTTCCACAAGCTTCCTGCTCTCGGCGAAGTACAAAGCCAGAATCCTGACATAGCTATCGTACAGCGTGCGCTCCTCCGGATCGGAGAGCAGTTTCTGGTAGGCCGCATCAACACTCTTGATGGACTCCAGGGTCGTATCCATGCGTTTCTCGTACTTGTCCATCTCTTCGGGGGTGGTGGAGAGGATGTGCTGGAATTCCGAACGGCGGAACTTGTTCAGATGGGCATGCAGATCGGCAACCCGATTGGTGCTGGGCATCCAGTTGCTGCCCAGAGCCTCGGTTCCCCGGTTGACCCTGCCGATCTGGTAGATGCCGAAGATGCCGAGGAGTGTCGTCAGAATAAGGACCGCGCCAAAGGCTGACAGGAGTTTTGTACCGACCTTGAGATTTCCAAACCAGTTCATACGTGTTTCCTCCTCGAATGCTGCCGGGCAGAGGGTTGTCACTGCGCCCCTTCCCGAATGCAGCGGACAGGGGGATGTCAGAGTATTTCATAGCACAAGAACATCCACTGTAAAGCAGGCAGGCGCCTTTCAAACGCCGGGGCGCTCCAGGCGCCGAAGCCCCGACTCAGACGAAGCAGGCCGCACCCGGTGGGGATGCGGCCTGCTTCGTGTGCAACGGAATGTACTTTTACAAATGCTACGACAATGGAACCATGCGTACGGCGTGTGCGCAGGCTTCGGCGCGGCCGCGGGCCTCGTCCGTGTCCTTCCCCTGCACCAGGGCGACCCCCATGCGCCGGCCGGGGCGGGTATCCGGTTTGCCGAACAGGCGCAGCTTGCTGGTGGCTACCTCCAGGGCCTGCTCCAGCCCCTCGAAGCGCACCGCATCATGGCTGGCGTCGGCCAGGATCACGTGGCTGGCCGAGGGGGCCAGGTTGACGATCTCTCCCACCGGCAGCCCCAGGATGGCGCGCACGTGCAGCTCGAACTGGGACAGGTTCTGGGAGATCATGGTCACCATGCCGGTATCGTGGGGCCGGGGCGAGACCTCGCTGAACATGACCCGGTCGCCGCTGATGAACAGCTCCACACCGAAGATACCGTAGCCTCCCAGGGCGGTGGTGACCGCCTCGGCCTGGCGTCTTGCCTCGGCCAGGGCCGCGGGAGTCATGGCCATGGGCTGCCAGGATTCATGGTAGTCCCCCTTGATCTGCACATGGCCGATGGGGGGGCAGAAGGAGGTGCCGTTGCAGTGACGCACGGTCAGCAGGGTGATCTCGTAGTCGAACCGGATGAACTCCTCGATAATCACCGTATCCGAGGCACCCCGCGCCCCCTCCATGGCATAGCGCCAGGCCTCGTCCACCTGTGAGGGGTCGCGCAGCACGCTCTGTCCCTTGCCCGAGGAGCTCATGATCGGCTTGATGACGCAGGGGCAGCCGATCTGGGCCACATGGCCGCGCATCTCCTCCAGGCTGGCGGCAAAGGCATAGCGCGCAGTGGGCAGGCCCAGTTCCTCGGCTGCCAGCCGACGGATCCCCTCGCGGTTCATGGTCAGGTTGGCGGCCCGGGCGGTGGGAATCACCCGTTGACCCCCCTGTTCCAGTTCCAGCAGGAATTCGGTGTCGATGGCCTCGATCTCCGGCACGATCAGGTCGGGGCGTTCCAGGCCGATCACCCTTTTCAGCTCCTCACGGTCCTGCATGCTGATGACATGGCTGCGATGCGCCACCTGCATGGCCGGAGCATCGGCATAGCGGTCAACAGCAATCACCTCAACACCCAGGCGCTGGGCCTCGATGGCAACTTCCTTGCCCAGTTCCCCGGACCCCAGCAGAAGGACCCTGGTTGCGCCCGGTTTCAATGGTGTTCCCAGATTCATAATCTCGCTTCCTCCACATGTACTGTTAAAATAATCGAACAACCGCTGTTAGAACTACATCAACCATCCGAAAAATCAAGCCCAAATACGCCCCAGACCATCAGACCGGCATATCTTGCCGTTTCCCGGCCCCCGACTTCCCGGTCCCCCGTGCGGGTGAAAATCACATTCACCCTTGACGTCGCCACGGCAACGTCTATCATGGTGACCCGAGAGCTGGCCGGTGGATCAGGTTTTCTGCCACCGGGCCACCCGGCAAACACATTCCCGAAAGGAGCTGCGCAATGGCTGCTAAAAAAATTCTGATGCTGGTGGGTGATTTTGTGGAGGACTACGAGGTCATGGTCCCTTTCCAGGCGCTGCAGATGGTGGGACACACGGTGCACGCGGTCTGCTGCGGCAAGAAGGCCGGCGACACGGTGCGCACGGCGGTGCATGACTTCGAGGGAGACCAGACCTACAGCGAAAAGCCGGGGCACAATTTCACCCTCAACGCCAGTTTCGATGGGATACGCCCCCAGGAGTACGACGCCCTGGTCATTCCGGGAGGGAGGGCGCCCGAGTATTTGCGTCTGAACCAGCAGGTTATCGACATGGTGCGCCATTTCGCCGACACCGGCAAACCGGTGGCAGCCATCTGCCACGGCCCCCAATTGCTGGCTGCAGCAGGTATGCTCAAAGGGCGGGCCTGCTCAGCCTACCCGGCGGTGGGGCCGGAGGTCACCCTGGCCGGTGGGACCTACGTGGACATTCCGGTTGACCAGGCCCATGTGGACGGAAACCTGGTCACCGCGCCGGCCTGGCCGGCCCACCCCCAGTGGCTGGCATGCTTCCTGAAACTGCTGGGCACCACGATCGAACTCTAATGGCGCGGCGCCAAGGCACAAGCGCCCGCACGGCGGGAAAGGAACCGGCATCGTCGGAGAAGCACGACATCAGGCCGGGACAGTCCGTGGAACTGCTCAAGGAGCTGCACATCCTGACTCGCGACGGAAAGCTGAACCAGGATAGCAGGAGAAAGCTGAAGCAGATCAACCACCTGTACCAGTTCATCGAACCGCTGCTGGAGGATGTCCGGCGTACAAACCATTCCATCACCCTGGTGGACCACGGTGCGGGCAAGTCATATCTGGGGTTCATCCTCTACGACCTGTACGTCAGACAGAACAGGGAGGTCGAGTGCCGCATCTTCGGCATCGAGACACGGGACGAGCTGGTGGATAAGTCCCGCGACTTGGCCCGGCGCCTCGGTTTCGACGCCATGAGTTTCCTCAACCTGAGCGTGGCCGACGCCATCCATGCGGATGCCATTCCCCAGCAGGTGGACATGGTTACCGCCCTGCACGCCTGCGACACCGCCACCGACGACGCCATCCGCTTTGCCCTCATGAAGCAGGCCCGTTTCGTCGTGCTGGCCCCCTGCTGCCAGGCCGAGGTGGCGGCCGTGCTGCGCAGGAACAAGGGAAAGGCCCTGGCCAGCAGCCTGGCCGAACTCTGGCGGCGGCCGCTGCACACAAGGGAGTTCGGCAGCCTGGTCACCAACGTGCTGCGCTGCCTGCAGCTGGAGGCCCACGGCTACCAGGTGAACGTGACCGAACTGGTGGGATGGGAGCACTCCCTGAAGAACGAGCTGATCATGGCCGAATACAAGGACCTGCCCCGCCGCAAATCGGCGCAGCGCTTGAATGACCTGTTGGCCATGCTGGGGGTCGAGGAGGAGCTGGGCAGCCGCTTCTTCACACCGCCTGAGGAGCGGCTGATCCGAAACGAACCGTAACGGATACGGAACAGTACCAGAAACAGCAGAGGGCGCCCCGAAAGGCGCCCTCTGCTGTTTCTGTGTCGGTCAACGATCAGGCCGCCATCGCGGAAAGCGGGATGGGGCCGGGCGGTAGTACCGAATTTTAAAATGGTGGGCAGGAACAACATAATCCCGCCCATCTGGGCAATCAGGTGACGTGCACCAATAACCCGCCTGCTTTGTGGTATAAAGTGACAAGCCATGTAATCCCTCGTTAGCCACCTATCCACGTCTGAAAGAGAAGGAGAACCGAGATGAGCAATGATTGCACGTGTCCGGTAACAGGTCGAGTTGACAAGCCCACCGCCGGCAGTGGCAGGTCGAACCGGGACTGGTGGCCAAACCAGCTGAACCTGAAGATCCTCCATCAGAATCCTCCCCTGGGCAACCCGATGGGCGAGGAGTTCAGCTATGCCGAGGAATTCAAGAAACTCGACCTGGAAGCACTGAAGAAGGACCTCTATGCACTGATGACCGACTCCCAGGAGTGGTGGCCGGCTGACTACGGCCACTACGGGGGGCTCTTCATCCGGATGGCATGGCACAGCGCAGGCACCTACCGCACCGGCGACGGCCGCGGTGGCGGAGGATCCGGTTCACAGCGTTTCGCGCCGCTCAACAGCTGGCCGGACAACGTCAACCTGGACAAGGCGCGTCGTCTGCTCTGGCCGATCAAGCAGAAATACGGCAGGAAAATCTCCTGGGCCGACCTTATGATCCTCGCCGGCAACTGCGCCCTGGAGTCCATGGGCTTCAAGACCTTCGGCTTCGGCGGCGGGCGCGAAGACATCTGGGAACCGGAAGAGGACATTTACTGGGGAGCCGAGGCCGAGTGGCTGGCCACGAGCGACAAACCCAAGAGCCGTTACTCCGGCAACCGCGACCTGGAGAATCCCCTCGCCGCCGTACAGATGGGGCTGATCTACGTGAACCCGGAAGGTCCGGACGGCAACCCTGATCCGGTCGCCTCAGGACATGACGTTCGGGAGACCTTCGCACGCATGGCCATGAATGACGAAGAGACTGTCGCGCTCGTCGCCGGCGGGCACACCTTCGGCAAGTGCCACGGCGCCGGCCCTGCGACCCATGTGGGGCCTGAGCCCGAAGCAGCCGGCATCGAGGAACAGGGGCTTGGCTGGAAGAGCAGCTTCCGCAGCGGCAAGGGGGGCGATGCGATCGGCAGCGGCATCGAGGGCGCCTGGAAACCGAACCCGACCAGATGGGACATGGGCTATCTGAAGGTGCTGTTCAAATACGAGTGGGAGCTGGTCAAGAGTCCGGCCGGCGCCAACCAGTGGCTGGCCAAGGATGTGGACGAAGAGGATATGGTGGTTGACGCCCACGACCCGTCCAAGAAGCACCGGCCGATGATGACCACGGCTGACCTCTCCCTGCGCTTCGACCCGATCTATGAGCCGATCGCGCGCGACTACCAGCAGAACCCCGAGAAATTCGCGGACGCCTTCGCCAGGGCGTGGTTCAAGCTGACTCACCGCGACATGGGACCGCGCTCACGCTATCTCGGCGCGGAAGTCCCCGCGGAAGAGCTGATCTGGCAGGACCCCGTCCCCGCACGAGATCATAAGCTGATTGACGACCAGGATATCGCCGCTCTCAAGGGCACAATCCTCGCTTCGGGGCTGTCCGTCTCCCAACTGGTCTCCACCGCCTGGGCATCGGCATCCACCTTCCGCGGCTCCGACAAGCGCGGCGGGGCCAACGGCGGTCGCATCCGTCTCGCGCCGCAGAAGGATTGGGAGATCAACCAGCCGGATCAGCTAAAAATCGTGCTGCAGATGCTTGAGAGAATCCAGAAGCAATTCAACGCCACCGTGTCGGGCAACAAAATGGTTTCGCTCGCCGACCTGATTGTTCTGGCTGGATGCGCGGGCGTCGAGCAGGCTGCCAAGGATGCCGGCCAGGCAGTGACCGTTCCCTTCACACCGGGACGCACGGATGCAACCCAGGAGCAAACCGACGTGGAGGCCTTCGCTGTTCTGGAACCGGCTGCGGACGGCTTCCGGAACTACCTCAAGACCAGATACACCGTATCGGCGGAAGAGTTGCTGGTTGATCGGGCGCAACTGCTGACCCTGACCGCCCCTGAGATGACGGTTCTCCTTGGCGGCATGCGCGTCTTGAATGCCAACTTCGCACAGTCCCGACACGGCGTCTTCACCAAGCGGCCCGAGACGCTCACCAATGACTTCTTCGTGAATCTGCTGGACATGGGCACGGTGTGGAAGGCGACCTCGGAAGCAGGCGACCTGTTCGAGGGGCGTGGCCGCACGAGCGGCGAACTCAAATGGACCGCTACCCGCGTCGACCTCATCTTCGGTTCCAACTCCCAACTGCGGGCCCTGGCGGAAGTCTACGGAAGTGGGGACTCCCAGGAGAAGTTCCTGCACGACTTTGTAGCGGTGTGGGCAAAAGTAATGAACCTTGACCGTTTCGACCTCGCCTGAGATCGTGGCGCACCGCCTTGAAGAGTTTCTCACAAGACGGCAGAAACTGGTCAGCTCCATCGGGTAGCCGGGGGGAGATCCCCCGGCCCCACCACCCGGCATGGGGGGCCGCAGCGGGCGGTCCGCTGGAATGAGCGGGCCGAAGCCGGGTACTGTAGACAGGCTCCGCAGGATTCATCGGATTCTGGTTACAGAGTCTACAGCTCCGGCGCCGTGGAGGGAACCAGGCAGACGAAGGTCAACGTTTCCGTGCCGCTGTTTTTGATCTGGTGCTCCTCGTCGGCCTCCACCAACACCACCGTCCCCCTCCGGAAGGGGTGCCAGGCGCCGTTGCCGAAGATCTCGCCATCCCCCTCGTGGACGAAGATCTCGTGTTCCCAGGCGTGGGCGTGTTTGGGGGTACATCCTTCCGGCGCCAGTTGAAAGACCCGCATGCAGAAGTTCTCGGCGCCATCCTCCCTGCCGATCACCACCCGCGCGCTGATCCCCTTGGCCAGATCGTTGTCGATCTCCGTTGCCGCTACATCGGTGAAATTCTTTATCCGCATGGCGTTCTCCTTTTCAGGTGCCGTCCCCCTCCCCTTCAAGGGGAGGGGGACGGGTTTATTTCGGCACGAACTCATCCCGAGACGTTATCCGCTCCAAGGTTGCAACGATCAGCTTGGCCGCGTTTTCCAGGTCGCTGAGCGCCACGGTCTCGACGGGGGTGTGCATGTAGCGCAGCGGGATCTTCACCAGGGCGGTGGCCACGCCGCCGCGGGAGATCTGCATCACGTTGGCATCGGTGCCGGTGGCCCGGGGGGAGGCGGTGTGCTGGATGGCGAGCTTCTCGCTCTCGGCGGTCTCGCAGAGCAGCTCGAACAGGCGCGGGTTGATATTGGCGCCGCGGGCCAGGATCGGCCCCTTGCCAAGCCCCACCTCGCCGTTGTGCTTCTTCTCCACATCTGGCTGGTCGGTGGCAAAATCCACCTCCACGCAGATGCCCACATCGGGGTTCACGCTGTAGCTGCTGGTGGTCCCGCCGCGCAGGCCGATCTCCTCCTGAACCGACGAGACGCCGTACAGGTCCAGGTTCAGCTTCCTGCCTGACGCCTTCACCAGGCGCAGCACCTCGGCCACCACGAAGCAGCCGGCCTTGTCGTCGAAGCCGCGCGAGGCCACCCGGTCGCCATGCAGACGGGTGAACGAACCGGCAAAGGTGACCGCATCCCCCACCCTGACCAGCTTCTGGGCCTCTTCCTTGTCACTGGCGCCGATGTCGATGTACTGGGCCTCCAGCTTGACCACGGTCTCGCGGTCCTTGGTGTCCATCAGGTGGATCGGCTTCTTGCCGATCACGCCTGGCAGGGGGCCGTTGGCGGTGTGCACATTGACCCGCTTGCCGGGCGTCAGGTGGGCATCCACCCCCCCGACCGCCGCGAAGTAGAGGAACCCCTTGTCGTCGACGTACTTGACCTGCAGGCCGATCTCGTCGGTGTGGCCCACTACCATCACCCGCGGCAGGTTCTCTCCCTGGCCCGCCACGCGGGCGAACACGTTGCCCATGACATCGGTGGTCAGTTCGTCGCAGAAGGGGGCCACATAGTCGCGGAAGACCCGCTGGGCCGGCTGCTCATAGCCGGAGGGGCTGGGGGCATCGAGAAGTTTTTCCAGAAATTTCAGTGATTCCTTACGCATCAGGTTCCTTTCAAAAAAACGTCTTTTATCAGATAGTTCACAGCAGGCTGACCAGCATCTTGGTTCCGGTGGCGATCAACAGCAGCGCGAAGATCTTCTTCAGCTTGGGGACCGGCAGGCTGTGGGCCAGCCTGGCGCCCAGGGGAGCGGTCAGAAAACTGGCCGCGGCCACTCCGGCCAGGGCGGGAAGGTGGATGAACCCGAGGCTCGCGGCGGGAAGGTCCGGCACAAACAGGCCGTTGACAATATACCCCGCCGCGCCAGCCAGGGCAATGGGAAAGCCGATGGCCGCCGATGTGCCGATGGCGGTCTTGAAGGGGAGGTTGCACCACTGCAGAAAGGGCACCGACAGGGTGCCGCCGCCGATCCCCACCAGGCTTGAAACCAGGCCGATCAGGGAACCGGCGCCTACAAGCCCGGAACTGCCGGGGAGCCGGCGTCCGGCCGGCGGACTGATGTTGAGCAGCATCTGGGCAGCCACGAAATAGATAAAGCAGGTGAAGAAGACCTTCAGGAAGCCGGTTGTCAGATGGGCCGCCACCCAGGAACCGAAGAAGGTGCCGGCCACGATGCCCGGTGAGATGCGCCGCACCACCGACCAGTCAACGGCAGTGCGGCTATGGTGGGCCCGCATGCTGGCAACGGAGGTGAACATGATGGTTGCCAGGGAAGTTCCCAGAGCCATGTGCAGCAGATGGGCTTCGGGAAAGCCCTGGCTGCTGAAGGCGAAAACCAGCAACGGCACGATCACCAGCCCTCCCCCCACCCCCAGCAGACCGGCCAGGATCCCGGCGCCGGAACCGAGTACAAGGTATAACAACCACGACAGCATCGAACACTCCTCCATACATCCAGGTATCCCCACGCCTGCTGCGCCCCCGTACACCGGCCCGCAGCAGGGCAGGCGGGTCGACATTCTACGCCAACCATAAAAAGAGTCAAAGCAATTAAACCCGGGAAATCATCGTGACATGGTCTCCATTACTACAGCATCGAATCCGCATCAGGGATGCCTCGAATGCGCGGTAACAGCCACACAGTTTTTGCATGGACTCACCCCCATACCTATGGTAAAGACTTTAACGTTACTCTGTTTTTCCCGATTACCCGCCACCATTCCCCGGGAGTGCCGCTCGGGCAACCATGGCCATGGCAAAGCCCAGGAGAAACGCCGGAAACCGCATGCCTGCACCCACCCACCCCATAGCCGCGAAATCGCCTTTATCCATGGGGCACCCCCTGCTGTGCCAGGCTCTCCGCATGGCACGGACCATTGTGCTGTTCGGCCTGCTCTCCTGTTCACCGGCCCATGCCTTTGATGACGGGGAGGAGCTCACCCAGCTTTCCCTGGAGGAACTGCTGCAGGTCAAGATCATGTCCGTCACCGGCAGTTCCCGCTACGAGCAGGAGGCCAGCGAGGCGCCGGCCAGGGTCAGCATCATCGACGCCGCCGCCATCCGAAAATACGGCTACCGTACCCTGTCCGAGGCGTTGCAGGGGGAGACCGGCATCAACATGACCTATGACCGGAATTACGCGTACATCGGCTACCGGGGATTTTCCATGCCGGGGGACTACAACACCCGGGTACTGGTGCTTCTGGACGGCATCAGGCTGAACGACGAGGTGTACCACCAGGCTCCGCTGGGAACGGATTTCCCCCTGGACATGGACCTGGTGGAGCGCATCGAAATCATCCGCGGGCCGAGCAACTCGCTGTACGGCAACAACGCCTTCATGCTGACGGTGAACGTCATCACCACCTCCGCCAGGAGAAACGGGGGCAGCGTCGCTTCCTCCATCGACACCCGCTCCCGGGTGACCGGCAGAATAACCGCCGAGGCAGACCCCAAAGGCAAGGACTGGTCCCTGCTGGTCTCCGGCACCCTCGACCACGCGCCGGGGAACGACCTGCGCTATGATGCCTACGGCGCCAGGAGCAGGGATTGCGACTATGAGGGTAACGGCAGCTTCTTCCTCAAGGCCGAGAAGGGCGACCTGACCCTGTTGGGAGGCTATTCCAGCCGCAGGAAGGGGGTGCCCACCGGCGCCTATGGCACCCTGTTCAACGATGACGGCAATACGAGCCGGGACGAGCGCTCCTTCGCCGACCTGAGCTACAGGAAGGGCAACGGCTCGGGTGATTCCCTCCTGGCGCGCGCCTACTACAACGGCTACTTCTACAAGGAGCGTTTCATCTACACCCCGGCCGAGGAGACCTACTACGATTATGCCAAAAGCGCAGTGCTGGGCGGAGAAACGGTGATCAGCAGGAAACTTCCCTTCGACAACCACCTGGTTGGGGGGATCGATTACCACTATGCCCTGCTCAGGGACCAGCGTTCAAAATCAGTGGCGGACGGCGTCACCCTGGATCTGCACTCCCCCCAGCACAGCCTGGGAGTCTTCCTGCAGAACGAGTGGCGCATTTCCCCCACCCTGTTGCTTGATGTGGGGGCGCGCTATGATTACTTCTCCCCCTCCCTGCACACCTTCAACCCCAAGGCAGCCCTGATCTACAAGATCACCGACGACCTTGTTGCCAAGTACCTGTTCGGCAGGTCATTTCGCGCCCCCAACGCATACGAGACCGACTACCACGACTCCGACATCAGGGCCAACCCGGATCTGAAGGAGGAGTCCATGCTCAGCCACGAGCTGGTGCTGGAGTACTACCACGGCCCGGGCCAGCGGCTCTCCATGACCTGGTTCCATTACTCCATCAAGAACCTGATCAACCAGGCCGTGGGGAGCGACGGCACCATGCGCTTCGAGAATACGGACAGGGTCAGGATCACGGGCTTCGAACTGGAGGGAGATTGGAGCTGGGAGGCCTGGTCCGGCAGGCTGGGCTACAGCTACCAGAAGGCACGGGATGTGGAGAACGACACGGGCCTGACCAATTCACCCGAATCCCTGGTCAAGGCGAAACTCTCCCGCGACTTCCTCAACCGCCGCCTGACCCTGTCGGGTGAACTGCAGTACCTGTCCCAGCTGGAAACCCTGGTAGCCGGGGTCAAGGGGGGCGACTACACCCTGCTGCACCTGACCGCCCTGGCCCGCAACCTGCTGGTCAAAAACCTGGATGCCAGCATCTCGGTCCGCAACCTGCTCAACGAGCGCTACGGCCAGCCTGGCTCCAACGAGCACGTGGAATATGGCTATAAACTAGCCCTGATCCCCCAGGACGGCCGCACGGTCACCTTCAAACTGGAGTACCGTTTCTAGCCCCGTCTTGCCGTCGCAAAGCGGCCGAAACCCGCCTTGACGCCCCTCCGCTTCCGTAGTACTCTGCCGCCACAAACGCAACAATTATCCTGAAAACAGCTATTCTCACACAAAGACACAAAGGACACAAAGAAATCAAAACTTTGCCATACTTAGAACCATTCACCGTAGTGGTACTCCTCAGCAACAGACGAACCAGTTGTTTTTCTTAGTGATCTTTGTGCCTTTGTGTGAGTCAACCGTTTTTTAATGTTTTTTGGAGGAACCGCACATGACCACAGCCGACCTGACCTGGAACACCGCCCTGCTCTACCCCGCCCCCGATTCAGCCGAACTGGAGGCAGACCTGGGCTCCTTCGACGCCCTGGCCGCCGATTTCCGGGAACGCTATTTCGAGAAGATCGCCCAGCTGCAGCCCTCTTCCCTGCTGGAGGCGGTGCGTGAATACGAGGCGCTGCAGGTGCGCATGGCAAAGCCGTTCTGCTATGCCCATCTGCTGTTCGCCGCCGATTCGTCCGACGAGACCACCCTCTCCCTCTCCCAGCGCTGCAGCGAGCTGGGCAGCAGCCTCTCCCAGCAACTGCTCTTCTTCGACCTGGAGCTGATGAACCTGGATGACGCCCCCTTCCAGGCGCTCTGTTCACTCCCCGAAGCAGCGCCCTACGTCCACTTCCTGAACGGCATCCGCAAGTTCCGCCCCTTCACCCTGAAGGAGAACGAGGAGCGGCTGCTCACCCGCAAGAACCTGACCGGCGTCAGCGCCTTCACCCGGCTGTTCGACGAGCTCTCCGCCTCCCTGCGCTACTCCATGGAGCTGGATGGCCAGGTGCGGGAGTTCACCGGCGAAGAGCTGCTCTCCCTTTTGCACCACCACGACCCCGATGTGCGCTTCCGGGCCATGACCACCTTCCTGGAGAAGCATGGGGACAACGGCATCGTCTTTAACGCCGTCTTCAACAACATGGCCCTGGACCATGGCCAGGAGATGGAGCTGCGCGGCTATGCCACCCCCATCCAGCCCACCAACATCGGCAACGAGATCCCGGACGAGGCGGTGGAGCACCTGATGGCGGTCACCGAGGCCAACTACGGCCTGGCCCAGGAGTACTTCCGCCTCAAGGCGGGGCTTTTGGGGGTGGAGAGGATCCGCAACTGCGACATCTACGCTCCGCTGGCAGAGTCCAGGAAGAGCTACGGATTCGACGAGGCACGGGACTTGGTGGTGGCCTCCTACGAAGCCTACGACGCCGAATTCGGCCGCATCGTGGCCGACTTCTTCACGGAGCGACGGGTGGATGTCATGCCGCGCCCCGGCAAGTCCGGTGGCGCCTTTGCCATGGGCATTTCCCCCCAGAAGCCGCCATTCCTGCTGCTCAACTTCACCGGCACCCTGCGCGACCTGGCCACCATCGCCCATGAGGCCGGTCACGGCCTGCACTTCGTCCTCTCCCAGAAACAGAACATGCTCAACTACCACGCCCCGCTCCCTCTGGCGGAGACAGCCTCGGTGTTCGGGGAGATGCTTTTGACCCGCAGGCTGCTGGACAGCGAGAGCGATCCGCTGCTGCGAAAATCGCTGCTCTGCGCCAAAATAGAGGACATCATCGCCACCACCTTCCGCCAGACCGTGCTGACCCGCTTCGAGCTGCGCCTGCACACCGAGCGCAGCAAGGGTCTGTTCACCAACGACCGTGTCTCCCGCATCTGGCTGGAGGAGAACGAAAAGCTGTTCGGGGACGCGGTGGAGATGATCCCGGCCTACAGCTGGGGCTGGAGTTACATCAGCCACTTCATCCACAGCCGCTTCTACTGCTACTCCTACACCTTTGCCGAACTGCTGGTGCTGGCCCTGTTCCAGAATTATTGCGAGAAAGGGGAGAGCTTCAAGCCGGGCTACCGTTTGCTTCTGGAATCCGGTGGCGCCCTCTCCCCGACGGAGACGGCCCGTCTGGCCGGCATCGACATCACCGCCGGAGATTTCTGGCAGAAGGGGTATGACTTCCTGGGAGGGTTGATTCAGGAACTGAAGACAGTTTTGTAGTTTTATACCTGGGGTGACACGAAAGCGGGCAGCCTGATATCAGGCTGCCCGTTTTCGGTTTCAAGAGTACATCCGGCTTTTTCCTAGGCGAGCAGCGTCACGATGTCGTCAGCCTCCAACGCCGCCTCGTTCTGCACGCCGTCCTCCATGCGCTTGAAGCTGGCCCGCCCCGTGGCCAGTTCGTTCTCTCCGATGACCACGCTGAAGCGCGCCCGCAGCTTGTCGGCACGGCGCATCTGGCTCTTCAGGCTCTTCCCCTCGTAATCCATCTCCACCCTGTTCCCCCTGTTTTGCAGCTCCGTCAGCAGGCAGAAGGCCTTGTCACGCTGACCAGCCCCCATGGTGGCGATGAACAGGTCCGGTCTGCGGGAGAAGTCACGCTCGCCCAAGAGCAGCGCCACCCGCTCCACCCCCATGGCGAAACCGATGCCGGGTATGGAAGGCCCCCCCAACTGGGAGATCAGGCCGTCGTAGCGGCCACCGGCGGCAACGGCCGACTGGGCGCCCAGAAGCCCGGTGACCAGTTCGAAGGTGGTGCGGGTGTAGTAGTCAAGCCCCCTGACCATGCGCGGGTTGATGCTGTAGCGGCTGCCGGTCAGGTCCAGGTAGCGCTTGACACTGCTGAAGTGGTCGTCGCAGGCGGTACAGAGATGTTCCAGCATGGCCGGCGCCCCTTTCGTGGCCTCGGCGCAGCCTGCCGACTTGCAGTCCAGGGTGCGCAGCGGGTTGACCGTGAAGCGCCGCTTGCAGTCGTCGCAGAGCCGATCCAACCTCCCCTGGAGAAACTCCATCAGCGCCGCGCGGTAGGTGGGGCGGCAGTCGGGGCAGCCCAGGGAGTTGATCTGCAGGGTCGGCTCGTCCAGGCCGATCTCATGGAAAAAGGCGCAGAGCATGTTCAGCACCTGGGCATCCACCAGCGGGTCGGTGACGCCGGTGACCTCGGCGCCGATCTGGTGGAACTGGCGGTAGCGCCCCTTCTGGGGGCGCTCGTAGCGGAACATGGGACCCAGGTAGTACAGCTTGGCCAGCGGGTCCTGGGCGTGCATCTTGTGCTCGATGTAAGCGCGCATGACGCCGGCGGTTCCCTCGGGACGCAGGGTGACGCTATTGTCACCCTTGTCGGTGAAGGTGTACATCTCCTTTTCCACGATGTCGCTGGTGTCGCCGATGGAGCGGCAGAACAGCTCGGTCTTCTCCATGATCGGTACGCGAATCTCGGAAAAGCCGTTGCGTTCGAAGATGCGGCGAGCTGCCTGCTCGATGTACTGCCATCTGCCGGACTCCTCCGGCAGGATATCGTTACAACCCTTGATTGCCGTGATGGCCATAGAATTCCTCGATCTGATGTGATGTGGGGGAAAAACGGGAAAATCAGGAGGTCTTGGTGAAGCGGACAACGCAGTTTTTTCCGCGCCCCTTGCCGGTGTACATGGCCTGGTCGGCCATCTCCAGCAGTTCTTCCTTGGTCAGGGCGTCTTCGGGGCAGCAGGAATAGCCGATGCTGCAGGTCAGACGGATGTCGTACCCCTCGTCAGCCAAAAAGGCGTGGGACGCGACCATGGATCGTATGCGCTCGGCGACATTGGCGGCAATGTCCGGCGATGTCTCCACCAGGATGGCGGTGTACTCGTCCCCGCCATAGCGGATGACCACGTCCACATCGCGCACCGACAGCCTCAAAAGCCTGCCCATCTCCTTGAGCACGCGGCTCCCCACCAGATGACCATGGGTGTCGTTGACCTGCTTGAACGAATCCATATCCAGGAAGAGAACGGCCAGCTGGGAGGAGAAGCGCCCGATACGCTTCATCTCCCGTTCCAGCGCCACCTCCAGATAGCGCTGGTTGTAGAGCCCGCTCAGGTCGTCGATGAACAGCATGTCCTTTGCTAGGGAATAGCTGCTGGCATTCTCCAGCGCCAGCAGCGACTGTTCCAGCAGGAAGAGGATATTCTTCTTCCTGGCGCCTAATTCGGGAAGGCCCAGCCCCGGCTCGTTGAACGCCACCACAACACCCCGTTGGCTCCCCTTGCCGCGCAGCGGAATCAGGATTGCCGCCTCGATCCCCGAATCATCGCCACCGCCTTGGAAGCTGACCCGCAGGGAGTTGCACTCATCAGGGTGGTCCTCTGACAGTCGTTCCAGGACGTAGGCGATGTAGCGCTCCGCCACGGCGGTCTCGACTCCCTTGACCTCGCACAGCTCCAGACCTGCTTCCGTGGCAAAGAGACACATGCCGCGGCTGGTGCCGATTTCACGGGTAAAGGCATCAAAGATAAGGTGCTGAAGGCGCTCCATGTCCAGGCAGCCGGCAATGGCCTGGCTGATCTGGTACAGGTTGAGCATGCTTTTCAGCTCTTCGTTCTCGTCCAGAATGCGGCGTTGTTCCAGGCACTGGGCCACGGAGTGGAGGAACTCGTCGGGGTTGATCGGTTTGACGAAATAATCGCGGGCGCCATGCTTGAGGGCGAAGATGGCCGATTCCAGGTTGGCATTGCCGGTAACCATGATCACGTCCGCGGAAGGATCGTTCTCCCGAGCCCTGGCAAGGATGTCCATGCCGTCCACACCGGGCATGACCAGATCGGTGACGACCAGGTCGAAGGCATACGTCGACAGCCTGTCGAGCCCCTCCTCCCCGCTTGAGGCACGATCCACATCGTATCCCTGGCCGACCAGCAGGTCGTAAAACAGGTCACGGAAGAACCGGTCATCTTCGACTACCAGTATTCTGCGCATGCGATCAATCTCTGCCCATGGGTTTGAAATCAGTCAAAAATGTATTAGTACCGCGTTATGAAACCACTGTCAAACGGCAATTAAGCCGCACGGATCAATTGGGACGCCAGGGGGTGCCGACGGTTAGGCTCCTTCCATCGCTGACCAGTTCCACCGTGCCGTCAAGATCGGTGCGGTAGATTGCAACACCCCGCCGCCGCAGGAGCGCCAGGGTACGGGGGGACGGCAGCCCGAAAGCGTTGCGGCTGCCCGCTGAAATCAGGGCGATTCTGGGTGAGACACGGGCCAGAAACTCCTCCGAGGTGGAGAAGCGGCTGCCATGGTGCCCCACCTTGAGCAGGTGGCTTGCCATTTCCACTCCCTGGCCGAGCAGGCGCCGCTCCGTGGCAAAGCCGGCATCGGCGGTAAAGAGGAAGGAATGCTCTCCATAGGTAAGCCGGAAGACCAGCGACTGTTCATTCATCTCCCCGTCATCCGCCTCTCCCCGCCGTTCCCGCTTGCTAACCGGGGGAGAGAGCACCGCCATGGTCACGCCGCCGGGCAGACGCAGGGTGTCGCCGGCCGCCAGCAGCCGCCGGGGAATCCCCCGCGATTCCAGACCGGCCCGCAGCTCGGCGTACGCACCGCCATCCCCGCCTGGCACGGGCTCCCAGAACTGCCCCACCGGCAGGGTCCGGGCCACGAAGGAGAGACCGCCCAGGTGATCCGGGTGGGCGTGGGTCATGACCATGTAGTCGATGCGCCGCACCCCCAGCCTGAGCAGGGCCGGCCCCAGGATGCGCTCACCGAAATCCCGGCCGCTGTCGGGCGGGAACCCTCCCCCGTCCACCAGCATGGCCTCCCCCGGGGGAAGACGGATCAGCAGCGATTCGCCCTGCCCCACGCTCAGCATGGTGATATGCAGGCGGCCGTCGGCCAGGGGAGGCGTTGAGAAATGAATCGCGATGGCCAGAAGCGGCGTCAGCAGGCAGAGGGTCGTCCTGACGCGACCGGGGCGCACAAAGGTGGCCAGCCCCATGAACAGCAGAAATGCCAGCATATCCAGGGCGGTTATGCCGCCGAAGGTGATCAGGGGAAGGCGGGCGAACTCCCCCACCAGCCAGTTGGAGACGGCTACCAGCTTTCCCGTAGCCCACATGAAGAGCCGGGCAAGGGGGGCGCAGACCGGAACCAGGAGCAGGGAGCAGAACCCGGCCAGAACCGCGCCGTAGCCCAGCAGGGGCACCACCAGAAAATTGGCCAGGATTCCGTTCAGCGAGGCCTGATTAAAGACGTACAGCAGCGGCACGACGGTGGCGATGGACGCGGCGCAGGAAACGGCGCAGAAGCGCAGCAGGCTCCGCGCCCATCCGCGCCGGATGGAGCCGAAGCGTCCCATGATCCGGGGCACAAGCAGCACCATCCCCCACATCGCCAGGAAGGAGAGCTGGAACGAGATAAGAAACAGCGAGGGAGGGTTCACCACCACCAGCACCATGGCCGACACCAGCAGGGCATTGACCGGATCGGTCTCCCGCTCAACGTACAGGGCCACTACGAAGAGCGCCAGCATGACCACCGAACGGGCAGTTGCGGGAGCAACCCCGGTCAGAAGCAGGTAGAGCAGCATGGCCGGCAGAGACGACAGCAACGCGACCCGGCGCAGGTTGAAGCGCAGGGCCAGCGTTTCAAAGCGGGTGGCGATCAGGAGGACAACCTGGGCAACGACGAAGGCCAGAATCCCCACATGAAAGCCGGAGATGGAGAGGATGTGGCTGACCCCGGCACGGGTATAGGCGCGGGAGAGATCATCCGCTATGCGCCGCTGGTCCCCGATCAGAAGCGCGGACACGACCGACGAAACCCGCTGGTCCGGCAGACAGGCGCGGATGAAATCGCCCATCAACCGCGCCTGGCGATCGACGCTGGCCACAAGCCGGTCCTTCACGCCGCCCCGCATCAGCAGCAGGTCATCCGCCCTGGCCACACTGGCGCTGGCCACGATCCCCTGATGGGCAAGATAGCGGGCGAAATCGAATTCACCCGGCAAGCCCAGCAGGCGGGGAGTGGAGATCCGCGTCAGCAGACGGACCAAGTCGCCGCGCCCGGGGCTGACCTCGCCCGAGCGAACATAGACCATCAGCCTGCCGCTGGCCGGCGTGAGGCGGCCGTCGCAGATGACGCCGGACGTCTCCAGCACGAAGCGGGTGGAAGATCCGCCGGGAGTGCCGGTAACCATTGGCCGGGAACGGATCACCCCTTCGACGACCATTGCTCCCCGCCCTTCGTATGCCAGGATGGAACGCTCCGCTTCCGGGGGCGTCGTCCAGAGTGGCAGGACATACAGGCCCCAGACGAGGAAGAATATGAACGTGCAGGTGCCATGGACCAGGCGGTGGCGGACGAGGCAGGAGAGCAGCAGGGCCAGGAAAGCGGCCGCCACGGCGGAGACAGGCAGGGAGAGGGCATACCTGTCCCCTAGAACGAGCCCGGTTGACAGGGCCAGAAACGGGATCAGCAGCGGATGTTTCCCCTCTGCCATGGCCGTTCTTCAGCGGGCAGTTCCGGAAGCATCGCAACCGGCGCCAGCCATGGGATCGAAACTATTCATACAGCCTCCAGCGTTCGTCCAAATGCTTCCGGCTCTGTTTCCCGTCATGCAGGCATTGCCAGCTGCCGCCGGCAGAGCAGTGAAGTAATCGTCCCCCTATCCGGACAGGTGGAATGATCCGCAGAAAGGGAAAACATGAAGAACAGCCCATCAGCCAAACCCAGGACAAAATAACATTATTAAAATTATTTGAAAACACAACAATTGATGATAGATTCTTGAAACTACTGGCAGGCATGTGTGGCAGTGAACGCATATCGGAGCGGCGCGCGTGCGCGACGCTACCCGATGGAGCAACGGCATGAATGAGAACATACTGATAGTGGATGATGAACTACTGGTCAGGGAACTGCTTACAACGGCGCTGACCTACGAGGGCTTCACCTGCCATACTGCAACGAATGTGGACGAGGCCTTCGACATCATGGACGTGCAGCAGATGGATCTGGTCATATCGGACATCATGATGCCGGGCAGAAGTGGCGTGGAACTGCTCAGGGACCTGAAGCAGGTCGACGAGGACATAGCCGTGCTGATGATCACGGGACTGACCGACACCCACACCGCCCTGGAGTGCATCCGCCTGGGGGCTGACGACTATATCGCCAAACCCTTCAGCATCACCAGGGTCATACTAACGGTCAGAAACCTGATCGAACGCCGACAGCTTGCCCTGGAAAAAAAAAAGCACCACGCCAGCCTGGAATCCAGGGTAATGGCCCAGACCGAGCAGGTGCGAAACACCATGTTCGAACTCCAGAGTGCGTATAACGACACCTTGACGGCGCTGGTCAAGGCGCTTGACGCCCGGGAGAAGGAAGCCGGTTCACATTCGGAACGGGTGATGAACTATTCCAAGCTGCTTGCGGCCAGAATGGGAGTTGATGCGCACAGGCGGGAGCAACTGGCCAAGGGCGCTCTGCTGCACGACATCGGCAAGATCGGCATCACCGACAAAACCCTGCTCAAGCCGAGCGAACTGAATGAGCAGGAATGGCGCGAAATACACCGTCACCCCCAGGTCGGCTACGACATCCTGTCCCAGATACGTTTCCTCAAGGCGCCAGCAGAGATTATCCTCAACCACCACGAGCGCTTCGACGGCAGAGGCTATCCCAACGGCCTCAAGGGGGAAGAGATCCCCATCGGCGCCCGCATCTTTGCGCTGGTGGATACCCTGGACGCCATGACAAGCGACCGCCCCTATCGCGGGGCACTTCCCTTCGACAGCGTTACCGACGAGGTCACCAGATGCCGCGGCAGCCAGTTCGACCCGGATATTGCCGATCTGTTCCTCTCCATCCCGCGCTGCGAGTGGGAGGAGTGCAACGACAAGAGGTTACTCTGAAACTCTTGCTCCCGGCCCCCCACCCCTTCACCCCCATTCCGGCCGTCTGAACTCGGTTCAGGGACCAACTCCGGCGATTCCCCTGGCGCCCCCCCATCCTATTTCCCCCTGCCCCGTTTCCGGCGATCGCGGCTGGTTTTTCGGGTAAACTTTTCCGGTTTCGGACAATAACCGCAGTCCGGGGGGAGCCAGTGCAACTGGGGCACCAGTTCAGGGGTAAGCTTGACGCAGTGGGGATTGATCTCGAAGCGACGCTCAAAGATCTTGCACCGGCGGGTGATCACGTCCAGATAGCGGCAGGCGGTCTGGGTGTAGATGATCCTGCCCCTGCTATCCTCCAGCTTTTCGAAACAGCAGCGGCCGCACTGCTTGCAGAGGGAATCCCACTGCTGGTCGTCAGCAAACGTATCGCTCATGACAAAGATGATGAAACGGCGCGAGGCCGGCTTTGGAACCGCCGTTCAGGCAACAGCGGCAGAGGTCGCAGGGCAAAACCGTGGAAAATGATGCGGGTCTTATGGGGCATAAGCGGGATACTACTGCCCGCGCCGACGGGAGTCAACAGCAATCCCGACCTGCCGCGCCGCTGCCGCAGGCCAGGCATGGCGCCACAAACGTTTCAAAGACGAAGAGCCAGTACACATGATATGGTGATGCCAATTCTGTTGTGGCAGGGGAGGAACCATGGGAGACACAACTGTTGTTACCGCTTTGATCGCCATTGGTTTTGCGCTCAGCACATGCGCATGCGGTTCACCTGGTGCGCTAAGCGGGAACCGTGACGACGGGCAGGTTAAAAACGTCATATTCCTGTTGAGTGACGGCACGGCCAACGAGGCCTGGCCCCTGGCGCGATGGGTCAAGGGCAAACGCCTTGCTTCCGACGCCATTCTGAGCGGCGCCATCCGGACCTACGGCGCCGATTCCATCATTACCGACTCGGCGCCAGGTTCCACCAGTTATGCCACCGGCCAGAAGGGAAGCGACAAGGGCATTGCCGTGTATCCCTGGAATGTGACCATTGCGGGCGTTGACTGTGACCCTGCCATGGCATACGTGCCCCTGGCCACGGTTTTGGAAGGAGCCAAACTGACGGGTCGCGCGACGGGTGTCGTAGCAACGTCAAATGTGCAGCATGCATCGCCGGCCGACTTTACGGCACACACCCACGACCGCAGCAATTACCAGGAAATCGGCGAGCAACAGGTATACCAGGATATGGACGTGGTGTTTTCCGGTGGCGAGCAGTATCTGTTGCCCAAGGGGGTCGGTGGAGGTGTCCGCACGGACAATGAAAACCTGGTCGAGGTGGTCAAGGCCAAGGGGTATGCGTATGTGACCAACCGTGACCAGATGCTGGCGGCTTCGGGCCAGAAGATCTTTGGCCTGTTTGCCAAAGATGCCATGGCCTACGACATCGACCGCGCCACCACTGCTCCCGGCGAGCCGTCACTGGCTGAGATGACCACCAAGGCCCTGGAAATCCTGTCCAGCAGTTCAAAAGGCAAAGACAGGGGGTTCTTCCTGTTCGTTGAAGGCTCCAAGATCGATTGGGCCGCCCACGCCAACGATCCGGCCGGCGTGGTGAGCGACCTGATCGCCTACGACGCCGCGGTCAAGGCGGCCCTGGATTTTGCCGAGGCAGACGGCACCACCCTGGTGATCAGCGTGGCCGACCATGCCACCGGCGGCCTGTCCATCGGGGTCCGTTCCGACCCCCACTATTCCACGACTGATGATGATTGTGTCGTGGCGCCGATGCGCAAGGCCAGGTTGACCGCCGAGGGACTGGGCAGGCGTATCGAAAAGAGCAATTCCGAAGCCGCCATCAGAGCAGCCTTTGCCGACAGTTGGGGAATCACCGACCTGAGTGCCGACGAAATTGCCTCGATCCGGAAATCGCGTCCGGGCAAGGACCTGCAGCAAGTCGTGGGGAGCATGCTGTCCCGGCGTGCCCGGCTTGGCTGGACCACCGGCGGGCACACCGGAGGCGACCCCTACCTGTTTTCCTATGGCCCCGGGCGTATCAGCGGCCTGTGGGAAAACAGCGATATCGGCAAGTATGTTGCCGGCAAACTGGGCTTCACCTTCCCGGAAATCAACAAGCGCCTGTTTGTCGAGGCTTCGGCAGCCTTCCGGGCAGAAGGCTTTTCCACCACCATCGACCGGAGCGATGCAACCAATCCCGTGTTGACGGTCAGCAAGGGGACTGCAACGGCACGGCTGCCATTGGCCAAAAATCTGGTGCTGGTGAACGGCAAAACCATCGAACTGGAAGGCATCGTGGTTATGGCCGAAAAACTGGGCAAGGTGTTCCTTCCCCGCCAGGCAATCGACCTGGTCATGGCAGAGCTGAAATAGCTCGAATCCGGCCGCGGTGAAGCAGCGGATGACTTTCCGCGTGCCCCCCCTTGAAAAACAACCACCCGCTTATTATGTTGTAGCGTGCCATTTCCATTCGTTTAAAGGAGAATCACGAGTCATGTCCAAAACCACCAAACAGTTCCAGACCGAGGTTAAACAGCTGCTCGACCTGGTGATCCATTCGCTCTACTCCAACCGCGACATCTTCCTGCGCGAGCTGATCTCAAACTCATCCGACGCCATCGACAAGATCCGCTTCGAAGCCCACTCCAACGAGGAACTGCTGGAGGGGAACAGCGACTGGAAGATCAAGCTGATCCCGGACAAGGACGCCGGCACCCTGACCATCCTTGATAACGGCATCGGCATGACCATGGCAGAGGTGGAGGAGAACATCGGCACCATCGCCCGCTCCGGAACCAAGGCCTTCATGCAGGCGCTCAAAGACAAGTCCGCCACGGACAATCCCGAGTTGATCGGCCAGTTCGGAGTCGGCTTCTACGCCTCCTTCATGGTGGCCGACCGGGTCACTCTGGAGACCCGCAAGGGGGGCACGACCACTGATGGCTGCCGCTGGGAATCCATCGGCGACGGCAGCTACACCATCGAGGAGTGTAGCCTCGATCGGCGCGGCACGGAGATCGTCCTGCACCTCAAAGATGAGTTCAAGGAGTATCTGGAGGAGTGGAAGATCCGCTCCATCGTCAAGAAGTACTCCGACTACATCCAGTACCCGGTGGTCATGGACATCACCCGCACCGAAACACCCAAGGGGGTGGACGGCGAGGAGATCGAAGGGGCCGGCACCATCGAGAAGACCGTGGAAGAGACCTTGAACTCCATGAAGGCCATCTGGGCCCGTCCCAAGAGCGAGGTCACGGAGGAGGAATACCAGGAGTTCTACAAGCATATCTCCCACGACTTCGAGAACCCCTTCAACACCATCCACTTCTCGGCCGAGGGGATCAGCGAGTTCAAGGCCCTGATCTACCTCCCCGCCAAGAAACCCTTCGACCTGTTCATGGCCGACCGCAAGAAGGGACTGCAGCTATACGTGAAGAGGGTCTTCATCACCGACCGCTGCGAGGAACTGCTGCCCGACTACCTGCGCTTCGTCAAGGGTGTGGTGGACTCCAGCGACCTGCCGCTGAACGTCTCCCGCGAGATCCTGCAGGAGGATGTGCAGATCAAGCGCATCCAGAAGAGCCTGGTGGGCAAGATCCTCTCCACCCTGGCCGAGGTCAAGGAGAAGAACTTCGACGAGTACGTGAACTTCTGGAAGGAGTTCGGCCCGGTGCTCAAGGAGGGATTGCACTTCGACTACGCCAACAAGGAGAAGTTGCAGGAACTGGCGCTGTTCGAAAGCACCACAACCGAGGCGGGGAGCTTCACCACCCTCAAGGAGTACGTGGAGCGCATGCCCGAGGCCCAGCAGGAGATCTACTTCATCACCGGCGACAGCCGCGCCACCCTGGAGATTTCTCCCCATCTGGAGGCATTCAAGGCCAAGGGGTACGAGGTGCTCTTCCTGACCGATCCGGTTGACGAATGGGTGGTTCAGGCCCTGACCGAGTACAAGGAGAAGAAGCTCAAGGCCGTTGACCGCGGCGACGTGGACCTGGACAGCGAGGAAGAGAAGAAGGAGAAGGAAACCAAACAGGAAGAGGCCCGCAAGGAGTACGGCGACCTGATCTCCTTCATCAAGAGCCACCTGGAGGACAGGGTCAAGGACGCCCGCCTGTCCAAGCGTCTGACCGACAGCGCCTGCTGCCTGGTGGCCGACGAGTACGGCATCAACGCCAACATGGAGCGGATCCTGAAAGCCATGAACCAGCCGGTTCCCGACTCCAAGCGGGTGCTGGAGCTGAACCCGGATCACCCGATCATGAAGATCATGACCGAGATCTTCAGGGAGAACAAGGAGGATGCCCGCCTGACTGACTACGCTGACCTGCTCTACGATCAGGCCCTGCTGACGGAAGGCTCCCCCATCAAGGACCCCTTACGCTTCACCCGCCTGGTGAGTGAACTGATGGTCAAGGCGGCTGCGAAATAGTCCTTCAGAACCAGATCCCGGCTTCCAAGAGCCCGTGGCCCCGCGCCACGGGCTTTTTTCTGTTGTTTTTCACTAGTTGCGCCCGGGTCGCGGAAAGGTTTCCGTTGCCAGAGCAGGGCGCAGGGTATATGGTACGCAGGTGACCCGTCACGACGTATACCCAACAGATAAGGAAGATGAATGAAATTTAGTGAATTACCCCTGCCGGAACCGCTGCAGAACGGATTGGCGGACGCCGGCTTTGTCGACTGCACCCCGATTCAGGAGCGCACCCTCCCCATTTCCCTCTCCGGCAAGGATGTGGCCGGCCAGGCCCAGACCGGAACCGGCAAGACAGCCGCCTTCCTGGTCACCCTGTTCACCCGCCTGTTGAAGGACAGCCCGCCAGAGGGCACCCATCATCCCCGGGCGCTGATCCTGGCCCCCACCCGCGAACTGGTGGTGCAGATCGAGCAGGACGCCCAGCTCCTGGGCAGACAGTGCGGCCTCACCATCCAGGCCATCTACGGCGGCGTGGATTACATGAAGCAGCGCGACGCCCTGCGCGAGGGGGCCGACGTGATCATCGGCACCCCGGGCCGCCTGATCGACTACCTGAAGCAGAAGGTGTACAGCCTGAAACAGATCGAGATGCTGGTGATCGACGAGGCCGACCGCATGTTCGACATGGGCTTCATCGCCGACCTGCGTTTCATCCTGCGCCGCCTCCCCCCCTTCGACAAGCGCCAGAACCTGATGTTCTCCGCCACCCTCAACCAGCGGGTGATGGAGCTGGCCTACGAATTCATGAACATGCCGGAGAAGGTCTCGGTCACGCCGGAGAAGATGACCGCCGAAAACGTGGAGCAGGTCATCTACCACGCGTCGCGCAAGGAGAAGTTCCCGCTGCTCCTGGGGCTTTTGCGCCGGGACGGCATGGAGCGGACCATGATCTTCATCAACACCAAGCGCGAGGGGGAATACCTGCATGACCGCCTGAACGCCAACGGCTTTCCCTGCCGCCTGATCTCCGGCGACGTGGACCAGAAGAAGCGGTTGCGCATCCTGGAGCAGTTCAAGAGCGGCGAACTGCCGATCCTGATCGCCACCGACGTGGCCTCCCGCGGCCTGCACATCGACGGGGTCACCCATGTGGTCAACTACGACCTGCCCCAGGACTGCGAGGACTACGTCCACCGCATCGGCCGCACCGCCCGGGCCGGCGCCCAGGGCAAGGCCATCTCCCTGGCCGACGAGGACGGCGCCCTCTACCTGGAGGCCATCGAGGAGTACATCAAGGCTAAGATCCCCTGCGAGTGGGCCGAGGACGAGCTGTTCGTCACCGATTTCAAACGGGTCGCCCGACCGAAGCGGGCCCCCCTTCCTTCCCGGGGGAAGGAGGTACGGCCCGAGCGGGGAAAAACCAGCTCCCGACAGAAACGGACACCGTCGGGCAAGGGCCCTGAGACTGCCGCTGCCGCCGCGCCCCGGCAGCAGCCGGCCACAAGCCAGGGCGCTGGTGCCGACGAGGCCGCGCCGGCCAAGAAGCGCCGCCGCAGGAGAAAGACGAAACCGTCCGGAGAGGGGCAGGAGCAGCAGCCCGCGCCGGAGGCGGCAACAACGGGATAGCCGATACACAAAGGGCCGCGTCACAGCGGCCCTTTGTGCTCCGTCACTTTTGCCGGGGGTGCTCATCAATACCAATCGCACCACACGGCTTACTTTTTTCGACGTTTTCAATTGATGGCGACAACAAAAGCACATGACGCCGTGCCCCACGAACCATCCATGACCGACAACTCCCGCAATTCACCTTCATCGCGACCGCTTCAAGCCGAACCGCCGGACGCAGCTGCCTCGAAGAGGAAGCAGCGCTTCCTGCTCCTGGGTACCCTCCTCTTCGTGGTTCCCCTGGGATTATTGTTGCTCCTGGCCGTCCTGGCAGTGGAAAACGAACCGCTGGTTGTGGAGACTTCGCTGCCAAGTGTCGATTCCGCACAACGCGCCAAGAGCCTGGCAAAGGCCGTTCTCGAGGTTCTCAACTCTCAACGGGAAACCGCCTCGATTTCAGCATCGCAGGACGACCTGAACGCGGTGATGACACTGGTGCACAGAGCCGTCCCCAGGTTCTCGGGAAGGGTCAGGGTGAGTCCCTGGTTCCTGTCGCTGCGGCTGAGTATACGCCTGCCGTCCAATCCGCTGGGGCGCTACCTGAACCTCCAGGGAGAACTGCTGCCTGGCACACAGGGGTTGCACATCGGCTCGATGAAGACAGGCAGGCTCGACCTGCCCCGGCGCCCGGCGCAGGCGCTGCTGCGCGGAGCCCTCAACCTGGGTCTGGGCAACGGCGAGGGGACGGCGCTGATGAATTCGGTGCAATCGCTGGACATCAGCGCAGAGACGGTCAGGGTCAACCTGCGCTCGGTGCCGCAATTGAAGCAGCGGCTTAAACGCCTGCAGGCCAAACTGTCCGACATACGCGATCTCACCGGCACAGGAGACACGCCTTGGGACAACTCCCGTGTCAGCGCCTACTATGCCCGACTGCTGGAACTCGACCAACGCCTGCCGGCAACACCCCCTTCATCGGTTGCCGATTACCTTGCCCCCCTCTTCCGGCTCGCCCGCGACAGGTCAGCGGGCAGCGACCCGGTCCGGGAGAATAGTGCGGCGCTTCTGGCCCTTGCCATTTTCCTGGGAGACTACCGTTTCGGCAAGCTGGCCGGAGTCAGCCTGGATCCCGAACTGCGGGAGCGCAGGCCACAGTCCCGAAATGTTCAGCTGGGAGGACGGGAGGACCTGCGCCTCCATTTCATCGTCTCGGCCGGTCTGAAACTGCTGACGGACCAGGGGGCCACAGCCGCCATCGGTGAATTCAAGGAACTGCTGGATGCCGGAAGGGGCGGGAGCGGGTTCAGTTTTATCGATCTGACCGCGGATCGTGCCGGCATCCGTTTCGCCCAGGTCTGCACCGGATCAGCGGAGAGCGCGCGTCGATTGCAGGAGCGTTTTTCCGTCCCCCCCGCTGAGGAGCTCTTTTTCCCCATCGTCGCCGACCTTCCCGAGAATATCACCAGGGCCGGCTTTGAACGGCAATTCGGTGGTGTGGACAGCAGGCGCTACCGCGAACTGGTTCGGGAGATAGACCGGCGCATCGATCAATGCCCGGCCTATGGCGGGACTCCCTGACCGGGAATTTCCCCTCTGTCCGCTGTACGTTGACCCTGCTCCGGCGCAACCGGAACCGGACCGAAAAAACCGCCCCGCCAGGTTGACAGACTCCCTGTTGTATGAAACGGTTATACAACATCACTCACCAAGGAGCCTGTCATGACCCCAACCAGCCTGTGGGAGCGCTACTGCCGTTCTCTCTGTCTCTGCCCCGAAATCGGCCTGTCCCTGGATATCAGCCGCATGAACCACGACGATGGCTTCCTGGAGTACATGGAACCTGCCATGCAGAAGGCCTACGCCGAAATGGCGGCGCTGGAGGGGGGGGCACAAGCCAACCAGGACGAGGGGCGCATGGTCGGGCACTACTGGCTGCGCACCCCCTCCCTGGCGCCCCGGGACCATATCCGGCGCGAGATCGAGGAGACCCTGGAACGGATTCTCCTCTTCTGCCATCGCATCCACTCCGGCGGCATAACCGGCCAGAATGGCGGGAGTTTCACCCGTATGCTGATCATCGGCATCGGCGGCTCGGCCCTGGGGCCCCAGTTCGTGGCCGACGCCCTCTCCTCCCCCAACGATCCGCTCAAACCCCATTTCCTGGACAACACCGACCCTGACGGCATGGACCGGGTCATGGCCGAGATTGGCGACGACCTGGCCAGAACCCTGGTCATCGTCATCTCCAAGAGCGGCTCCACCAAGGAGACCCGCAACGGCATGCTGGAAGCCATGGCCGCCTACCGGCAACGGGGGCTGGACTTCGCCCGCCACGCCCTGGCCGTAACCGGTGAAGACAGCCAGCTGGACCGTCTGGCCTGCGACCAGGGGTGGCTGGAGCGCTTCCCCATGTGGGACTGGGTCGGCGGACGCACCTCGGTGACCTCGGCGGTGGGGCTGCTGCCGGCCGCCCTGCAGGGGATCGACATCAATGCCCTCTTGCAGGGGGCCGCGGCCTGCGACGCCCTCACCCGCCGGACCGAGACGAGGTCCAACCCGGCGGCCCTGATGGCGCTGATGTGGCATTACGCCGGCAACGGCAAGGGGGAACGGGATCTGGTCATGCTCCCCTACCGTGACCGGCTGCTGCTCTTCTCCCGCTACCTGCAGCAGCTCTTGATGGAGTCCCTGGGCAAGGAGCTGGACCGGGAGGGAAGGGTCGTCAACCAGGGGATCGCCGTCTACGGCAACAAGGGCTCCACCGACCAGCACGCCTATGTGCAGCAGCTGCGCGACGGCCTGGACAACTTCTTCGTCACCTTCATCCAGGTGCTGAGAGACCGGGACGCTTCATCCCTGGAGGTGGAAGAGGGGATCACCAGCGGCGACTTCCTGTTCGGCTTCCTGCAGGGCACCCGCACGGCGCTGCACGACAAGGGGCGCCAGTCCCTGACCATCAGCGTGGAGCGCATCGACCCGTTCACCATCGGCGCCCTGATCGCCCTGTTCGAGCGGAGCGTGGGGCTGTACGCCAGCCTGATCAACATCAACGCCTACCACCAGCCGGGGGTCGAGGCGGGCAAGAAGGCCGCCGGAGCGGTCATCGAGCTGCAGAGAGAGGTGTTGGACCATCTGGCGGCACAGGGACGCGCCATGACCGCGGGAGAGATCGCAGCGGGATTGGGCAGGTCTGAGCGGACCGAGGAGGTATTCGCCATCCTGCGCCACCTGGCGGCCAACCCGGAGCGGGGCGTGGTGGTTGAAAGAACGGGCGCCGTGGAAGAGTGGCGCTTTTCCATGGGGACCTGAGCCGGTTGTGACCGACCAGACAAGGACTGCCTGAAGAAGGGGAGGCACGAAACACGCATCACCCTGGCGCGGCAGGCTCCGCACCAAGTTAAAAAAACAACAAGGGGTTACGCCGTATGACGTAACCCCTTACTTTTGTGGTCGGGGAGACTGGATTCGAACCAGCGACCCCCTGCTCCCAAGGCAGGTGCGCTGCCAGGCTGCGCTACTCCCCGAAAAGATATATTTTCTACCACCTCAGGCCATGGCTTGCAAGCCTTTTCTCTCCCCTAGGTCAGGGGCACGCACTCCATGCAGGATTCCGACTCCGGCGGCTCCCGCTTCAGGAAGTTCAATTCCTGCTCCAACTGGTCAACCTTGTACGGCTTTGACACGGCAGCGCAGAAGCCGTGCTGCCGGTACGCCGCCATGATCGGGTCATAGGCATAGCCGCTGGAGACGATCAGCCTGGCCGATGGATCGAAATCCAGGATACGGCGGGCCGCCTCCTCGCCCCCCATGCCGCCCGCCACGTTCAGGTCCAGGATGGCGGCGAAGAACGGGTCGTCGGCCTCGTTGGCCGCCCGGTAGAGCCGCAGCGCATCCCTGCCGTCGGCACAGCAGCTCACCCGGTAGCCCAGGAACAGCAGGCTCTCCCGGGCGAACTCGCGGATGCTTTCCTCGTCATCCATCACCAGAATCCTGCCCCCCCCCTGGCCGCCGGGGTTCAGCCTGCGGGTGACATCCCCCCCCGGCAGCAGCCTCTCGCCGGTGGAAGGGAGCGAGATGGAGAAGCAGGTACCCCTGCCCGGCTCGGAATCCACCGCGATCATGCCGCCGTGCCTGCTGACGATGGAGTGGGCCGACGCCAGCCCCAGGCCGGTTCCGGTGGATTTGGTGGTGAAGTAGGGGTCGAAGATCTTGGGCAGGATCGTGGCGGGGATGCCCTCGCCCTGGTCGGTGAAGGAGATCCTGATGTAGGGTTCCTGGGGCGCACCGGGGCGGCGGCCGCGGGCCATGCTGATGTTCTCGGCCCGCACCCTCAGCACCCCTCCCTCGCCCATTGCCTGGGCCGCGTTCAGGATGATGTTGTGGAACACCTGCGTGATCTGCCCTTCGTCGGCCATCACCGCGTGCAGGTCGTCCGGGATATCCACCACCCGGCGCACCGTGGTGCCGTTCAGGGCTAGGGAGAGGCACTCATCCACCAGCCTCTTCAGCGACGCCCGGCGTTTGATCGGCTCCCCTCCGCGGGCAAAGGTCAGCAGCTGGTTGGCCATGCCGGCCGCCCGGCGGGAGGCCTCCTCGGCATGGCCCAGGGCCGCGTGGGACTTGTGGGACGGATCCAGGAACATGCGCGCAAAGGAGATATAGCCCATCACGCCGGTAAGCACGTTGTTGAAATTGTGGGCGATCCCGCCCGCCAGGACGCCCAGGGATTCCAGCTTCTGGCTCTTGATCATCTGTTCCTGGAACAGCTCGCGCTCGGTGATATCCACCATGATGGCCACGTTGCGCCCCATGCAGATCTGGTGCCGGAAGAGCACATGGCGCACCGAACCGTCCCGGCAGGTCACCCGCGCCTCGTAGGAGGGGATCTCTTCCCCAGCTGCTGCGCAGGCCAGGGCGTCCAGGCGCATTTCTGCGATGTGGGCGCGATACTCAGGGTCGGGGAACACCCGGCAGAACCAGTCGTCGGCCATGGGGAACTCGTCCCTGCCGAAGCCGCTGGACTTGACGATGAAGTCGTTGACATACTCCACCCTGCCGTCCGGTTGTGACCAGGAGACCCCCACCGGCATCATGTCCATCAGGGTGCGCAGGTTGCTCTCGCTCTCGCGCAGCGCCTGTTCGGCCTGGATGCGTTCGGCCATCTCCCGTTCCAGGGTCTGGTTTATGGCGGCCAGCTGGTTACGGGCGGCGCGTTCCTCCTCCATGGCATCCATCAGCTCCTGGTTGAGGCGCCTGTTCTCCTCTTCCCGCATCCGCAGGGAGGCAGCCAGCTCGTTGACCGCGTGTCCCGCCCTGCCCGGCTCGTCATCGCTGCGCACCGCGATGCGCGTATCGTACTGTCCCTGCCGCACCCGTTCCAGGCCGCGCATCAGGGCGTTGAAGGAGGCGGTCACCCTGCGCAGCACCAGATGGCAGAGCAGGGACACCAGCAGCCAGAAGCCGAATCCCAGCAGGCAGATGGTCAGTGTCATCTTGCGCGCCGAGGCCACCAGATCGGCGCTTGTCCGCTCCAGCCGCACCGTGCCGATGGCGGATGGCGCCTTTTCCCGGTCGCCGTTCAGGGCATCGTCCACGGAGAGTCCCATGGTACTGCCGGCAACGGTCACGGTCTCGCGGATCGGCTCCGACCGGTCGCCGCTCTTTTCAGAAGTTATGCCGGCCAGCTGCCTGCCAGCGGCGTCGCTGATCACCACCCGGCGGATCAGGGGATTGCGGGCGGCATCCCGCGCGAACTGGTTCAGGGCCTCGCGGTTTCCGGCGTACAGCGCCAGGCGGATTTCATCCCCCAGCCCGGCCGCCTGCAGGCGCAGCTGCTCCGCTGCCACGCTGCGCGCGTCACTGATTTCGCTAACAACATACAGGGTACTGAAGAGGATGCAGACCAGCCCGGTCAAAAGAGTAAAGATCAGGAAGAGTTTGTACTGGAAGCTGTAGCGGAATGTGTTCAGATGCGCAAGTGGTGACACGTCGGTTCCCTATTGGATATTTACCGTCGTTTCTCATCCGGCAGAACGAAGCAGTGGAAAGACGCGCTCCTCACACGACACGCAGGTCTTGGTGGTTGGGAGTACAAAAGGAGGGTTTATACATAAAACATACGAGATTTCATTTCAAGCACTTTTCTCTCGGTTCAGCGCACCAGCGGGCAGAAACCATGGGAGGGGGCGACACGGAACGACAGGCCCACCTGCCCCGGCCGCCTACTCCCCGAACAGCGCAGCCAGGGTGTACTGGTGGCCAGGCATGATCCCGGAACCCAGGTGCCTGATCACGTCGGGGTTCACTCTGGTGGAGGTGTTGCGGGGGAATTCCAGGGGCATGTCGGAGCCCCTGCCTTTTTTCAGCAGATCATCAACCATGTCGCAGGCCTGGCGCCCCAGGTCCTTGCGGTCGATCTCCACCACCGCGCCGGCGCCCAGCCCCAGGTAACTGGCAGAGAAGGAGACCACCGGCACCGACTGGCTCTGGCCGAAGCGGAAGTAGGCCTCGCTGGTTTCGCGGGTCACCGCCGTGACGTCCGGCAGCATCCAGAGGGCATCCACCTTGCCGGACAGGGAGGCGAGCTTTTCCAGGGCATCGCGGGATGAATCCACCTCGCGGGCAACCAGGGTGATGCCGGCCTTCTCCGCTGCCTGGCGGGCCTTGCGCAGGTACCAGCCGCTCCTGGCCTGATCGTACACCACCCCCACGCGGCTCACCTTCAGCTTCCTGAACAACTCCATATAGCTCTCCGGCGAGGCGAACATGTCGATGCCGGTCAGGTTTGACTGCAAGGCAGCCTGCTGGCGCACGCCCAGGGCCATCAGCGAGACCACCGGCGTGCGGCTCACCCGGCGGGCCGCCTTCAGGGCAGCATCGCCCAGGGTCAGGATCAGGCGGGGATTCTCCTCCCGCAGGATGCGGACCAGGTCAACCTCGGCGTAATCGGACAGCACCAGGGTGCGATGGGAGGAGGAGCAGCCCGCGCGGAAGCCTTTCAGCACCTCTTCCGAGGCCTGGTCGCGGCGACTGACCAGGAGCAGCACGTCATAGGCCTGTGCCAGACAGGGGAGCAGGGTCGCCAGGGCGAGTATGAGAGAGATGAGTAGTCTCAAAACCGCACCCTCACTCCACCCTCGAACCAGCGGCCGGGATAGGGAATCAACGCCGTCCGGGTCTGGGAACCGTCAAACAGGTTGCGGCCGGAGAAGAATACTTCCAGGGATTTCTCTTCGCGCTTCAGCAGCGTAGCCCCCAGGTGCAGATCCCAGATCATGCCGCCGTAGTCGCCGTCATTATCCGGCCCCATGTTCCAGAAGATATGCCTCCCGGTCAGCACACCGCGAAACGTCGAATCGTCATAGCGCAGGGCCAGCTGCACGGTGTGGCGCGCGTCCCCGTACACCTGGGTACCTTCTCCCGCCAGCTTGGTGTCCGTAAAGGTGTAGCCGGCCCCCAGGGAGGTGTGGAACACTGGCGTGGTGCGGATTTCGTACTCGGTTCCCATGGCGATGTGCCGCTCATCGGTGTCGCCGATGTTCCAGACCTCGTTGCGGAACAGGGTCAGCTTCTGCCATACCCAGGGCACCAGGCTGGTCTCCACTCCCACCTGGGAGGTCCAGATCTTCTGGGCCGGAACGGTCGTGGCTGACAAGGCCCAGATGCCGTACCCCCGGCCGGTGTAGCCGCGCAGCAGGGTCTTGTCCCCCAGAGGATAGGTGATTCCCAGGGAGGGGCTGAACTGGTCCGAGGTGACGCCGGGGTGGTCGTAACGGGCGCCGGGGGTGATGGTCAGCCTCCCCAGGGTGATGGTGTCGTTCAGGTAGATCCCCCAGCGGTCGGTGTTGCGCGAGACCGGGGTATAGGGCTCATCGTAAGTGCCGCTTGTGTCATATTCGACGTGCTCGAAATCGCCCCCCAGCACCAGCAGGTGGTTGCTCCCCCGCCAGACCAGCCGGGCATCGGCGCCGTACACCTTTTCTCTCGCGCTTATTGAAGGAAAGCCACCCCACAACGCACCATCGCTGATTTGGGTTTCAAACGTGTCATAGGCGCGGTAGGCGTGACGCCCTGTAAATTCCAGCTCCAGGCTGTCGGTCAATTTATGCCGCAGGCCGAGGGAGGCGTACAGATAGGTGGTTTTTTGATCTTGCTTGTAGTCATAGTCCGGTATGTACTGATTGCCCCGGTTGGCGTGACTGCGGCTGAAGGTGCCCCACACCTGCCCCCCGTCGGGGAGGTCGTAATTCAGCTTGGCATAGACGTCGTTGGCGTTGGCGCTGATGTGGGAGGGGATATCCCGGGAGCCCAGGTAGCCGCCGGAGAGGTAGTAGCCCAGAGCCCCCTGTTTCCCGCTCAGCTCCAGGCCGGTGTCCGCCGACCGCCCTTCGCCGAGGGAGGCGCTGGCCACCCCGCCCAGCGGCCGCTGCTCCGGCTCCTTGGTAATGACGTTGATCACCCCGCCCAGGGCCTGGCCCCAGGCCGAGGAGGCCGCCCCCTTGACGATCTCGATCCGCTCGATGATCCGGGCCGGCACCAGCCCAACGTCGGAGAAGTTCTCGCCCAGGCTGTTCAGTGGGATGCCGTCCACCAGCACCAGCAGGTGGAAATTGCTCATGCTCTGCAAATTGACTTGATTTACACTGGCTATCCCTCCATAGGTCACCATCTGGATGCCGGGAACGGTGGCCAGCACGTCGGCCAGGGTGTGGGCGTTCAGTGCCTCGATCTCCCCCCTGGTGACGATGGTGGTGTTCTCGGCGATCTGTGAGAGCGGCTTGGGGGCGCGGCTGGCGCTGGCCGCCTGTTCCTGCCAGGCGCTGAACAGGGCCGCGGTCTCATCCCCGTCCTCCGTTGCCTGGGCGCAGGGGAGCGGGCCGAGGAGCAGGGCGGCCAGCACGAGGTTGATCAGCAGGTAAATATGTGGCGTTTTAATGAGTACCATGGTAAGTTGTGGCGCACACCATAGCAGAATAAAAAACGGTTTGTCCAGCCCAATTGGACGGATATAAGCAAAAAAAGGAAAGGGGGTGAGCATCAAATGCAAAAAAAGAAGGAGAGGGACGACCTGAGGGTACTGGCCAAGGGGGACAAGCCGGCCACGGCGACGTGTACCTGCACATCAGGGATCACAAGATTCAAGTAGCATCCATCAACGGGGAGAACCCCATTCTCCCCGTTTTCAATTTGCAACAGGGAGATTTTTTCATGCAGGTATCCCGCTACATCGCCACCTTCCCCTGCCCCGACAAACCGGGGCGCCTTCTGCTCCTCTCCACCCGCAGCTGCTCCACCCTGGAGCTGTCGGAAGAGCTGTGGGAGATCATCCGCCAGGGGGGCGAGCTGACCGAACGAGAACGGGAGACCCTGCGGGAAGAGCTGGTGCTGGTAACCGACCGTGATCTTGAGCGGCAAGAGATGCTGGAGAACTTTGAGCGGGCCAACGCAACGAAACGCCCCTTCACGGCCCTGGTGACCCTGACCCTGGAGTGCAACCTGGCTTGCCCCTACTGTTTTGAAGACCCGTTTCGTGGCAACTTCGTCATGAGTGATGCGATGGCAAACGAGTTGGTCTCGTTCCTGACGGGGAAGATGAAGGACGGCCTGGATGTGAAGGTGGATTTCTACGGCGGCGAGGCGCTGCTGGCCCTGCCGCGCCTGAAGGATATAGCCGGCCGCCTGTCCGCTGCCGCGGCGGAGCATGGCGTCGGCTTCAGCTTCGGCGCCATCACCAACGGCACCCTGCTGACCCGCGCCCTGGTGGAGGAGCTGCTTCCGCTCGGGTTCGAGAGCGCGCGTCTGACCCTGGACGGCCCGCCGGACATCCACGACAGCCAGCGCCCCTTCGTATCCGGCGCAGGGAGCTTCGCCGCCATCGTCAACAACATCCGGGAGACCTGCGATCTGATCGGGATCGAACTGGGGGGCAACTACACGCGGGAGAACTACCGCCGCTTCCCCGAATTGCTGGACATCCTGCGGGAGCGCGGCATCGGGCCGGACAGCCTCGCGGCGGTCGGGTTCTTCCCCATCATCCCCAAGGCCGACGGCAGCCGGAGCGCCGAGTGCTCCACCGCCTGCGCCTCGGGTGACGAACCCTGGATGATCGAGGCCGGCCTCTACCTGCGGGGAGAAATCATGCGGCGCGGCTTCCCGGTCCCCAGGCTGAGAACAAACGCCTGCATGGTGGAATTCGACAGCGATATCGTCGTGGGATATGACGGAAGTTTCTACAAGTGCCCGGCCTTCATGGGGGACGAATCACTTAGGGTAGGCTCCCTGGCCGAGGGGATCAACGATTACCGGGAGTCCCACAACCTGGACCTGTGGAAGAACGAGGAGTGCCTGGAGTGCGCCTACCTGCCGCTCTGTTTCGGCGGCTGCCGTTTCCTGGCCAGGCTGAAGACGGGAACAATGGATTGCGTGGACTGCCGAAAGGAACTACTGGACGCCACCCTGGAGACCATCGTCAGGCAGGACCTGGGGCTGGAGGGGTAAACGGAACTAAACCCACAACCGGTTCTCACACAGAGGCACGAAGCGCACGAAGAAAGGCTGAAACAGGCTGAAAGAAATATAGGCATCCGAGGCTCGCAGCCTTGCGGCCGGGAGCTGCGGCAGGTTCAAACCTTCAAGCTCCCACTCCTGATAGACAGGTGAATGAAGGAAAAGAAGAGACTTTTCGCAAACAAGATACACATTGTGTATCTACACTTGGTATGATACTACTGATCAAAAGAAAGAGAGGGGTACCATGCCATCAACCTCTACAGAAACAGACAACCGCACCTGTGCCGTAAATCTGCGAGTACGGGGCGATATCCGCGCCTTGATTGACAGGGCAGCAAAGACGCAGGGAAAAACACGCTCGGATTTCATGATCGATGCAGCCCGGCGGGCGGCCGAAGATGCACTGCTTGACCAGACCCTTGTGCGGGTGGATCAGGAAACATACGAGCACTTTCTTCATGTTCTCGACCAGCCCCCCAGCGGCAAAGGTTTCAACCGCCTGATGCAGGCCCGCAGACCGTGGGAACCGTGATGGTATCGGCTCCGGTACTGCTGACCAAAGAGCACCAAACCGGCAGCTTTACTTGTGGCATCACTAGCCTGGACAACTGGCTGCGGCGCCGGGCGTACCCCAACCAGGTAAGCGGAGCCTCACGAACCTACGTTGTAGTGGAAGGACAGAGAGTTGTCGGCTATTACTGTCTGGCATCCGGGGCGCTGGCGGTAAGCGATACCCCCGGCCCGCTACGGCGCAACATGCCCGATCCGGTTCCCATGGCCATTCTTGGACGACTGGCCGTTGATCGCGATTTTCACCGCAAGGGACTCGGCGTTGCGCTGCTCCAGGATGCCGTTATCAGAACGATGCAAGCAGGCGGGATTCTCGGGATTCGCGGCCTGCTCGTCCATGCCATATCCGAAGAAGCCAGGAACTTCTATGAACACCACGGCTTTATCGCCTCCCCCACGCAACCGATGACCCTGATACTCTCGTTGAAGGGTATGTTTTCTCCACAGTAGCCAGAAAAATCAGTGGGTAGAGTAGAGAGCGGGGATCCCCTGTCCTCTACTCTACCCACACTCTCCACAGCCTCAATCCGCGCACCTCCACCCTCCCCCGACAGCACAACATCCCCGCCTGACACCCGGCATTGAACCGTTGAAGATGGATGCAGGAAAATCCACCACCGATTCTCACACGGAGACACGAATCACATGAAGAAAGACCAAAACAGGCTGAAAGAAAAGGTTTTCCTCTTTCCTTCATTATTCGGTTTTCCTCCGTGTTCTTCGTGCCTTCGTGTGAGGCAGATGGTTTTGAATCCGATTCTGGAGATACCTGCTCGTCATTCCCGCACGCCTCCCCTTGCTCGCTCCTGCGCTTCGCGCCACTCCCGCACCAGACCGCCATAACTCAATCCATAATCCCCCAGGGCGCGGGCGATGGCCTGCTCCGTTGTCGCCCCCTCCCCCAGGGCCAGCAGGATCGCGCTCACCCGGTGCCAGCCATAGGCAGTCACCAGATGGTTGACCAGCGACCAGCTCTGCTGATAGGCCAGCCCGGCGTCCCTGGCGCCCAGGGCGTCGAAGCTGCGCTCCAGCTTCCTGATATCCATGACCTGCCTGCCCCGCGCCACCCGCTCCTTCCTGGCCGGGGGGGCGCACTGCCTGCGCCCGAACATCTCGGCGATCCCTTCGTTCAGCCAGAGCGGACAGTTGCCGTGGGTCAGGTCAAAGACCACCACATGGGCGTATTCGTGGTGCAGCACGGCTTTCAGGCGCGGATTCAGCTGGCGCAGCGCGCCGAAGGGGAGCCGGATGGTCCCGTCGTAGACGCCGCCCGACCAGTCCGGAGCCGCGGTGACCGTAGTGTAGTCGGCCCGGCTGTAGATGGAAACCGGCACCCGCGCCGGTGGGAAGTGACCCAGTTCGCTCCCCACCTGGCTGGCGGCATTCTCCAGTTCGTCCAGCACGGCCAGGGCAAAGGCCATGTCCACCCCCCTGTCATAGGCCAGGTCGAAGCGGGAGCTGTATCCCCTGGGCATCTGCTCTTCCACGGCCATCTGCCGCTTGGAGCGCTCCAGCAGGGTTGCGATCTCCAGCTGGGATGGGTCCAGTTCCAGGGCCCGCTGCCACAGGTCCAGGGCCTGACCGCGGTTGTCCGTGTCGTAGAGCACCCGCCCCAGCATATGCAGCAGCTCCACGTCGTCAGGCAGCAGGCGGTGGGCCTGCTCCAGTTCGTAGCGGGCGCTATCGTACTGTTTCAGATAGTAGGCGCAGACACCGCGCAGGAACATGAAGCGGGGATCTTCGGGGTACAGCTCGTTCCCCCCGGCGAAAAGCTGGTCAGCCTTCCGGTACTGCTTCTTGCGCAGAAGCTCCAGGCCGGCGGCGTGGTACCCCTCGGCCAGGCTGCGCCTGATGGACTGGTTCAGGGGGAAGAGCTCATGGCTGCGCCGCAGCTGTTCCAGACCGCTGTCATACTCCCCCTGCTGGATCGGCCCACGGGCCTGGTTCGGGTCTGGAACCCCGTCGACGGCGCACAGGCCGGGCACGGCCTGACAGAAGAGGCAGGAAAGAAACAGGATAGGCAGTAATGGTTTCGGCATGGCGTGGCACCGGTGCTTCTCACACAAAACAAGACGGCTCACATGGCGGTGCGGGAACGGATACACTGTATCCCTCTGCACGAAAACCTGCGGCAGAGGAGTAAGCGCTGTTTCAGGAGCCCATGGCCTCGCCGCGCATGGCGCCCAGCGGCCTGATAAAGGCCAGGAAGCGCTGCCGCAGCTGCTCGGCATGTTCGGTCATCCCGATGCCCAGCAGGATCTCGATCACGCATTCCGCGGTGCAGAGGCAGGACTCCTTCTGGTTCTTGCGCAGGTTGTACTGCGACACCCCTGCCGGCGTGAGGCTGACCTGGCGGGCCTTGCGCAGGTAGGGGCTGCGCTGGTGGATCTTGCGGGCCTGGTGCCAGGTGCCGTCGATCAGGATGAAGCGCCTGATGCCCGACAGGTCGTCGGCATCATCCTTCTCCTGATCCCGCGGGCCGGGGTAGACCAGCGCCACCCCGCCGGACTCGATCTCCTCCACCAGCCCTGGCGGCGGATTGAGGCGGTCCCACTGCAACTGCTCGGCCGCCTCTCCCAGAATCTCCAGCACCAGCTGGCCGGTGTTGGAGCGCTTGTCAAATTCCTTGAAGTGGGTCAGAAGGGTAAATTTCATCTGCGCAGGGTAGCACGGGACGCCCCCCATCCACAACGCCGATGACGGCCGCGCCCGTGGCCTGCCAGCGTCCTTACCTCCTCCCCGCAGCCGGTACTGAAAGGAACGACTACCCCCGCGATCCAGCGCTTCATGGCGCAGCTCCCGTGGAACCCACGTATACCCCCCAATGGCACGTCTCACCCCACAGCAGAGTCACGGCCGGCTGAAGTGGAGCAGGAGAGCCGCGTGTGCACCAGCTTGCGGGCCTCGTCGGCGCCCAGCAGCAGCAGGGCAAAGGGCAGAAGCAGCAGCCAGACGTCCGGACCGAGGGGCGCGCAGCCGAAGATGGCGTTGCCGCCGGGGGTGTAGATGATCAGCAGGGCCAATGCCAGCTCCAGCGCGATTCCCACCAGCAGCAGGCGGTTGGAGAGAAACCCCAGGGTGACGATGGAGAGGTGGGGGGAGCGGCAGGTGAACACATTGGCGACCTGGGTGGCGATGATGCCGGCCAGGCAGGCCGTGGTGGCCCGCAGGTAGAGCGTCGACGTGGGGGCCAGCGTCTGCGGCCACTCCCACCCGCCCCCCAGCATGACGTAGAAGTAGCCGCCCATGCAGGCCAGCGCCTCCAGCAGCCCCAGGAAGAGGTAGGCCCTGGTGAGCACGCCGCTGCTGAGCAGGCGCTCCGCCTTCGGCCGCGGGGGGCGCCGCATGATGTCGGACGGCGGGCTCTCCGAGCCGAGGGCCAGGGCCGGGAACATGTCAGTGCCCAGGTCAACGGCCAGGATCTGCATGATGGTCAGCGGCAGGGGGATGCCGAACAGGATGTAGGCGATGTAGGGAACCAGTTCCGGGATGTTGGAGGCGAAGATATAGGTGATGAAGTTGCGGATGTTCTGGAAAACGGTGCGCCCCTCCTCGATGGCGTGGACGATGGAGGCGAAGTTGTCATCCAGAAGCACGATGTCCGCCGCCTCGCGGGCAACGCTGGTCCCGGAGAGCCCCATGGCGACGCCCACATGGGCCTTCTTCAGCGCCGGCGCATCGTTGACCCCGTCGCCGGTGACCGCCACCCGGTGACCCTCTTCCATCAGCAGGCTGACCACGTGTATCTTGTTCTGGGGCGACATGCGGGCGAAGATCAGGTTGTCCTGCTTCAGCTCCTCTCGCAGTTGTCTGTCCGGCATGGTGGCGCACTCTTTCCCCTGGATGATGACCGGTTCCCCCTCCAGCAGCCCGATCTCCCGGGCGATGGCCGCCGCCGTCGGACCGGCATCGCCGGTAATCATGACCACCCGGATGCCGGCGCTGCGGCACTGCCGGAGCGCCGACGCCACCTCCGGCCGGGGGGGGTCCTCCAGCCCCATGAATCCGGCGAAGACCAGCCCCTGCTCCGGGATCCCCTGACTGGGCAGTTGATCCAGCTCCCGGTAGGCCAGAGCCATCATGCGCAGCCCCTGGCCTGCCATGGCACGGTGCCGATCATCAAGTTCCGTTGCCAGCGCGCTGTCCAGCACTACGATGCCCCCCTGCCGGGGGATACGATCGCACAGCGGCAGCACCGTTTCGGCGGCCCCCTTGACCAGCACGAGCAGCCTGCCGTCAATGCGGTTCACTGTGGCCATGCGTTTGCGGTCGGCGTCAAAGGGGGCAACGTCGAGCCGCTCGGCGCTCAGCCTGACCCGCTCGGCGGCATAGCGGTAAAGCGCCGTCTCGGTGGGATCGCCCCTGACCCCGTCAGGCGATGGCGTGGCGTTGTTGCAGAACAGGGCAACGGTGCAGGCCATGGCGCCATCGTCCGGACTCCAGAGGCTCTTCACGGTCATCAGATTCTGGGTCAGGGTGCCGGTCTTGTCGGTGCAGATCATGTCCACCGAACCGAGCGCCTCCACGGCGTTCAGGCTCTTTACCAGGGCGTTGCGGCGCGCCATGCGCCGGCTTGCCATGGCCAGCGACAGGGTGACGGTGGGGAGCAGCCCCTCGGGAACCAGTGCGATGATGATGCCGATGGCGAACAGGAAGTTATTCCAGAACCCTCGCCCGAACAGCTCCCCCATGACGAAAAAACAGGCCCCGCAGGCAACGGCGATGGCGGCGACGATGCGGGTGACCCGCAGGATCTCCACCTGCAGCGGGCTCACCTCCTGCACCACCCCGCCGGTGATGTGGGCGATCTTGCCGAACTCCGTTGCCATGCCGGTGGCATAGACCACTACCTGGCCGCTGCCGCCCACCACCAGGGTCCCGGCAAAGACCAGGTTATGGCTCTCCGCCACATCCCCCTCCCAGGGGGAGTCGCTGAGCAGGCGGGAGTCCGATTCCCCGGTCAGCGGCGCATTGTTGACCGTCAGGCGGTTGGAAAGGACGACCCGGCCATCGGCCGGCACCTTGTCCCCCTCGCGCAGCAGCACCAGATCCCCCGGCACGATCTCTCCTGCGTCCACCTCCGTTTCCACCCCGTTCCTGAGCACCGTGATCCGGAAGGGGAGCAGCTTGCGCAGCTCTTCAATGGCCTTTTCGGTGCGGTATTCCTGGATAAAGCTGAACAGGGCGTTGATCAGGATTATGGCCAGGATGGCCACCCCCAGCCGCAGCAACCCTTCCCCCGGGTGGAGGTATTCGGACAGGAAGCAGAGACCGGCCGCGAACCAGAGCAGCAGCGCCAGGAAGTGGGTGAAGTGCGCTGTCAGGCGTGACACCATCGAGCGGACGTGCAGCTGGCGGATCTCGTTGGGGCCGTACTCCGCGAGGCGCCGCGCCACATCCTCGTTGCCGAGCCCCTGGGGACTGCTCAGCAGGCTGGAGAACACCTGATCATGACCGAGGGCCTGAATGTTCATGGCAGCTCCGGGGCCTGCCGGAACAGGATGGCGTTACAGGGGGGGTGCTGCAACACGTCTCCGGCCGGATTGCCGAAAAACAGGCGCCGCAGGGTGCCGCGCTCACTGGCTCCCAGCACGATCAGGTCGTGATGGTGACTGACCGCCTCCAAGACGATCGCCCGGGCGATGCGGCCCGTGGCGCTGCGCTCCAGGACCTGCACCTGCTGCCGCAGCAGGTTGTCGCGCAGCAGGGCGAGGTTTTCGAGCCTGCTTGGCCCCCTGCCGCCCGGCCGGTGGAACAGGGTGACCGGTGAATGGAAACTCTTTGCCAGAAGGGAGATAAAGTCGGCCAGCCGCTGCCGGCTGCCTGTTCTGCCGCCCAGCGGCACCAGGATGTGGTGGGGGTGGAGCTTGCCCATGTGCATGATGCGCATGATCGCCAAGTCGGCCCTGACCAGGCGCAGGAGCTGGTGGACAGCCTGCTGCTGGAATGCGGCGCCGTAGCACTCGGGCGGGATCAGGGGATAGAAGACTAGGCCGACCCGTTCCTCCTCCACCCGCCGGGGCAGGAGCCGGGCGATCATACCGGACTCGGTTATGCGCGTAACCGGGATGTCCCGTTCAAAGGCGATGCGGAAGAGGTGATCCAGGTGTCGTTCGGTATGGAGCAGCGTGCTTCCGCCGGTTCCCTCGCCATGGGCGGCGTAGAGAACCAGCTCGGAGCCGCCGGCCGCGGCCAGGGCAATGGCATAGCGGGCAGCCACGGTGGAGCCGGTCTGTTCGTTGACAACGGAGAGTATCCTCTGATAGCCCATGGAAACCTCCCAGCCGCTGCCCGGCGAGGAATCACGGCTGCGGCTGGATACAAGTGTACCACCGGATGTGCGCGGGAGTGCGGGGTGCGGGTTGACAGGGGGGCTGGCTGGTGTATCATGCCGACGTGGCAGGCCACGCCCCTGGAGTGGGGTGTGGATTCAACGAAAAAAGGAGCGTGAAGCTTATGGGGCTTTTTACCGGGACAACTAAGGCGGGCGGATCGGCCGAGATAAAGAAATACAACACGGAATACCGGCAGCTGCTGATCGACGGCGAGATCATCGAAGCCGGCTTCGCCGTCAACCGCGACACCTTCCTCTTCACCAACAGGAGGCTAGTCATGGTGAACGTGCAGGGGCTTTCCGGCAGGAAGATCGAGTACCTCTCCATCCCCTACAACAGGATCACCAAATTCTCCATCGAGACCGGGGCCAGCTTTGATCCGGATGCCGAGCTGATGCTCTGGATCGGCGGGGAAACCATCCCCATGGAGAAGAAGTTCACCAAAGAGGTGAATATCTACGAACTGCAGAAGGTGCTGGCCAGCCATGTGCTGAGCGCAACCTAGAGCGGCCGGGAATGCCGCAGGCGGAGAGAGACTCCGGCAGTACGCCCGACCCGCCCTTCCGTACCAACGAATTCCGCTACTTTGAGAGGAACGACATGAAACTGATCCTGACGCTGATGACCCTGCTGACCATCTCCCTGCCGGCACTGGCCGCCGACAGGTGCCAGCCCATCAAACAGTCCAAGCTGCTCCTGCCCAGCCAGCAGCTCTTCATGCGCACATACTTCATCGAAAAGGCCAGGCAGCTGAACGACTCCGGAAGGTGCGTCGTGGACGGCGGCTATAACCAGCAGAAAAAGGTCTTCTACTACCGGGTGAACGACACCAACAACCCGGCCCAGCTGACGACCCTGGAGTACAGCTTCCAGCAGATCAGCAACCTGAACATGAACAGGTAGGGCCGCCCCAGGCTGGCGGGATTCAGGGGAGGCGTTGCGGGCAGTAGCGGCGCATGAGCCGGGTTTCCATCAGATAGCGCGCCAACAGGGGGATCAGCACCGCCAGGAAGATCATGGCGCACCCCAGCCATTCCAGCACCAGCAGGCGCTCTCCCAGGACGAGGAATCCGGCCAGAAGGCTCCAGACCGGGTCCAGGGTGTAGACCAGCCCCGCCCTGGTGGGGGTGACGTAGCGCTGGAAGCTGTTTTGCAGCGTGAAGCAGACCACGGTGGGGAAGATGGCGCAGTAGACCACCGAGAACAGGGCCGCGCCGCTGACGGCTGCCGGCACTGCCGGGCAGGAGAGCAGGGCAACGCCGGACATGAGCGCAACCGTGGCAAACTGCACCAGGGAGACCAGATAGACATCATCGTCGGCCAGGACCCGGGAGACGGTGATGATGTGGACCGCGATGAACAGGGCGCAGAGGGTCGAGATCAGGTCGCCCCGGTTGAACCCCGCTCCGCCGCTGGTGGCCAGAAGCCAGATGCCGGCGCCGGCCAGCGCCAGGCCGGCCAGGTTGATCCGCCCGACGCGCTCCTTCCAGATCAGTTTGCCGATCAGCGGGATGAACAGCACGAACAGGTTGTTGAGCACACCGGCCCGGGAGATGCTGGTACCCCTGACGCCGAAGACAAAGGTGATGTTGGTCAATCCCAGGGCAGCCCCCACGATGACGCCACGCCTGAGGATCGTGCGGTCCAGGGCCGGCAGCCGCCGGGCAAACAGCACCAGCATGATCATCGTCGCCAGGGTAAAACGGCTGAACACGAACAGAAGAGGCGGGATTTCCCGCAGCCCGATCTTGCTGAACAGGAAGCTGCCCCCCCACAGGAAGGTGGTCAGCACCAGGAAGAAGTAGACCCGCCCCGGCACGGGGCGCTCCGCTAGCGCCATGCTGCACCCGCCTCCCGGCCGGAACGCCCGACCATGCCTGCGCCGTACCAGAGCCAGGAAAATTTCATCCCGTAATCCATGACACCAGCTCCTCCAGACTGTCCACCGGCAGGTCCGTGAATTCGGGCCAGCTGAAACCGCGGCCGGCATCCACGTGGACCGTCAGGGCACCGGCACGGCGACCGGCCTGCAGATCGTAGAGGTAATCCCCCACCATGACCGCGTCAACGCTGGGAGCGCCCCAGCATTCCGCCAGGCGCAGGATGCCGTCCGGATCAGGCTTGGGCAGCGCCTGTTCCCTCCCCAGGATATGGGCGGTTTCGAAGTATCCTCCCAGGCCGATCAGATCCAGGGTGCGCAGGGCGTTTTCCCGGGTGTTGCGGGTCAGGATACCCAGGCGCGAGCCGTTATCCCGCAACCGTTGCAACAGTTCGCCTGCCCCCCTGGCCGCCACCGTCACTCCCGCCAGTTCCAGCTCGATGCGCTGCAGGCGTTCGTGGAGCAGCTGCGCCTGCTGTTCGGGCTGTTCCGCCAGATACCCCAGGATGTCGGAGCCCTCGGGAACTCCCAGTTCAGCGCGGATCAGGGCGAAATCATGCACCGCTACGGTCAGGGTTCCGTCCAGATCGAAGACCCAATGACGCCGCTCAGCCAGGGAGAGTGCCGAACGTCCTCTCATGCCGCTGATCCCCCCTGGAAATGAACCGCCAGCCAGATGCTGCGCACCCCCTGAGCGGTCCAGGCCACCCGGTGCCGGCAGTGGGCCGGGATCAGCAGGCAGTCGCCCGGTTCAAGCCCGCGGGGGGATTCCTCACCCTCGAAGAGCAGCCCCGCGCCGCCGGACAGAAGCAGTACCCACTCGTCCCGCTCCTGGTCGTACCACTCCCCGGGGGGAGTTGCATGGCCATGGGAGACGATGCGCTCGATGCGGACCGTCTCCGACTCCACCAGGGTCTGAACCAGCTCTTCGGGAAGAGCCTCGGGAAGAGCCGAGAAGATATTGTCGATCATGCTATGTCGCGACATTGCCCGTCACCCGCCTCCCACACTTCCGGCTTTAAATTGCCGGACATTTGTGTATACTGAAAAAAGCTAGTCATTTCTTTCGCTTCAGGAGGCCTTCCATGCCGCCGTTCGTGGAATTCATCGTCATCACCATAATCATGCTGGGGGCGTTTTTCCTGGTATTCCTGCTCATGTACCTGTTCGCCCTGGTCCTCTTCCCCATCGAGCGCAGCATATCCAACGCCATCTGGAGCCACCAGGCGCCGCCGCCCGTCCCGCAAAAGACATCGTTTAAGGACTTCAGCAAGAAGCACTGATCCCGAGCCGTTGCCCCCCTCCCCCGTCTCCGCCCTACGGATGATCGTGCCGGCGCGGTGAGGGGGAATCCACTCCCCACTCCCCCTGACATACACCCGCTCACCGCCTTCACCCCTGGCCGGTCCCGAGCCCATGGCCAGCCTTTTCCCTTCCGCAAGCGAACTGAAGAGTATAGAGCAGCCCAGCTGAGGAGTAAATCAGAATATCCCCGGCATCCCTGGTCACGACCGGCCACCCAGGCTCGATTGCACGGGAATCACGAAAGCGGGCCGGATGCCGCACACGTTCGCTCTCTGATCATCCGGGGAGAGAGGGATGCTCGTTCCAATAAAGCCGTGCACCTGCTGAACAGGATTTCGTAGATGACGCCAGGAGCAGCGGATGGCGGACAGGGATGGCGCGCGGCAGGGACAGAGAAGAAGGGGGTGAAGGAGAGGTGCCTGGTATTCAGGACTGTTTCAGGAGAGCGCCTGCATCTTGCGGTAGAGGGTATTCCTGCTGATGCCCAGCCTGCGCGCCGCGGCCGCCATGTTCCCGCGGCACTCGCGCACCGCATCGCGGATGGCGTTCTTTTCCATGTTTTCCAGACTGGTCCCCTGGGGCGGGGAGAGCAGCCGCTGGCTATCCTGTTCGCGAAGAGGGGGGGCGTCGGCCTGCAAAGAGCTCTGCTCCATGAAATCCTCGGGCAGGTGCTCCACCGTGATCTCGCTGTCATAGCCCAGAAGCGCCACCGCCGTGCGCAGCACGCTGTGCATCTGACGGATATTGCCCGGCCAGGGGTGGTTTTCGAAGAGCGTCATGACCCCCTTACTCATGGTGACCGTTCGTCCGAACGGCACCAGGCCGGTGATCATGGTTTTGGCCAACTCCAGTCGGTCCATCCTCTGCCTCAATCGTGGCAGGGTGATCAAAAGGCCGTTGAGACGATAGTAGAGATCCTCGCGGAACCTGCCGGCCTCCACCTCCTGGCGCATCCTGCGGTTGGTGGCGCAGATCAGGGCAAAGTCCACCTGGTACGATTCGGCCCCCCCAAGGGGCGAGACGCTGCGTTCCTGCAGCACCCTGAGCAGCCTGGCCTGGAACAGGAGCGGCATGTCGCCGATTTCGTCCAGGAACAGGGTGCCGCCGTCAGCCTGCCTGATCTTCCCGCTGTACCCCTTGCGCTTCGCCCCGGTGAAGGCCCCCTCCTGGTATCCGAACAGCTCCGACTCGATCAGCCCCTCGGGCAGCGCCGCGCAGTTGAGCGCCACGAACGGCCCGCCACGGCGCGAACTGCTGTAGTGCATGGCGCGGGCGAACAGCTCCTTGCCGGTGCCCGATTCCCCTTCCAGCAGGAACGGTATGTCGTGCCCCAAAACCTTGCGCGCCCTGGCGATGAGCTTCTGCATCCCCAAATCGCCCAGTTCCAGCTCCTCCAGGAGCGGCTTCCGTTCGGCATCACCCAGAGGCGCGGGGGAAGCGCTGACCGGTTTCCCCATGACCAGCGGGACCTTGGAGGTGTTGATCAGCCTGGTCTTGCCGCGGCAGTAGATGGTGATGCCGGTGCAGGTACGCAGCTGCTGCACCGGGCGCGGGAACTGCCCCGGCTGGTCGAAGATCGCCGCCAGGGGTGAGTTGAACAGGGAAGAGAAGCAGTGGGACTCGGCCTGGTAGCGATCCATCTCCAGATGCTGCAACGCGTTGCGGTTGGCCGCCAGAAACTTTCCATCCTGGGAAAACACGGCGATCCCCTCGTACATGGTGCCGACGAACTCGGGGCGGACGTGAAAGTGCAGCACCAGATCGTGCTCGAATCCGCAGGAAAACATCTGGTTCTCGATCTGCTGGACCGAGATGCGCACCAGCGCCATGGTGTGCGGTTGATGCACGCGGCCGTCGCCGGAGACATCCAGAACACCCATGATCCTGCCAAAGGGATCGAAGATGGGGGAGGCGGAACAGGTGAGAAAATGGTTGCTGGCGATGAAGTGTTCGGCGCTGTGCACCACAACCGGTTCCTGCTCCACCAGCGAGGTCCCGATGGCGTTGGTGCCGCGGATCCCTTCCGACCAGATGCCGCCGGGCAGCAGGGACACCTTGCGGGTCCGCCCCAGAAAATCGGGATCGCCGTAGGAGTGCAGCACCACACCCGAAGCATCGGCCAGGAGCACCTTGCTGGAGGTGTGAATGATCTGCTCGTAGAGATTCTCCATCACCGGCAGGGAATGGTTCAGCAGGTCCCGGCTCTCTTCCTTGGCACAGGTCAGCTCCCTGCCGGTGAGCAGGGGGATTTCACGGGACTCGTCGTCCACGGGCACACCGTTGATCAGCGAGCGCTGCCAGGAGCGGACGATGAACTCAGGCACCAGACCGGGAGGAACCCCGCCCTGATTGAAGAAAAAATTTCGCGCCCGCTTGATCTTGACCAGGCTGACGAGGGGAAACTTGTTCACATCGATGCTCCTGCTTCGTCCAGAGGTGACCGCCCCGACGAATCGGCCTCAACTTTTAGCAGATTGCATGCCCAAAAGCAATAATCAAGACCCAAAAACAAACATAAAGCGGACAAAAAACCATCTATCAGATTATTCAGCTCTTATCATGTCACATTTCGTTACACCGGTGACAGCGGCACACTCAGGGAGTGACACTTTGCCACCTCCACCCGAGCCACCGGAGCGAGCCTGCGGCGGCTCCCCCTGGAGCACGAAACAAGCCTGTTTTTTCCACACACCAAGCTAACTAGCCGAGTATTGGATAGAAAAACAGTATCAGCCCCCCACGCGCCCGACCACGCCACCGGATTAAAACATAACGATGTTATTCATGGCATGCATCATGCTGTAGAGACGGCACTGTCACGGGGCCTCGCCGTACAGCCATGGAAGAGGCCCTGTTTTCATCTATCCACACACGACAAAAAAGATCGATGATGATCCGGAAGGACACCACATGACGCTTCACCCTGCCCAAAGGCCGATCAATCGGCGCCTTCCCCAACAGGCAGCCGCGCCGGACTCCTGGAAAAGAGTAGTCTCGGAAACCCTGCGGGACCTGCATATCATCCCCGAAAGATTCAACGGCAAGGTTGTTGTGTCGTTCAAGGACGGCGGTATCAGCTACCTGGAAAAATCCGAAACATTCAAATAAGCGAGTCAAGGAGAAACAATGTCTCAAAAAGCATGCGCACCCCGGAACGAAGAGAGTGACGAGAAAGAGACCTGCACAGCCAGCGAGGATTCCGGAGAAAAACGATGCGCGACCTGCGGTGTGGTGGTTGACCCCACTGATTATCACGTCAAGCAGTGCACCGTCTGCGGTTCATGGTACTGCTACAAACACCTGGGACAGTACAAGCAACAATGCATACCCTGCAAGACATATTCACTCAAGAACTGTTACGGAAGATAGGACCGTCCATTACCTGATTGCGCGACCAAATATCGCACCAAGAAACAAAGGAGTCAGCTTGTGAAATTGTGTTTCCCCGTCACCTCGGATCAGGGCATCAACAGCACGCTTTACGGACATTTTGCCTCTTCGCCGCTGTTTCTCATCTATGACAGTGTCACCAGACAGACCAGCGCCATCGCCAATTGCGACGAAAAGAATCCCTATGCCGGCTGCAATCCGTTCCTCGCCCTCAGGGGGCGTCATCTGGACGGCATCATCGTATCAGGCATCGGCGACGACGCCCTGAGAGCCATGAATCTGTGCGGCTACAAGGTCTTCGAGGCCGGCACGGAACTGGTATCCGAGAACATCCCACTGTTCGAGGAAAACCAGCTTTGCGAGGCGGTCGTCCTAAACGTCCGAGGAGAGGGAAAGTGTGGCGACGAGGACGGCAGCTCCAGCGGTTGCGACCATGACCATGACCATGACCATGACCATGACCACGACCATGACCACATCGATGAGTGCGACAACGACTGCGACTCCTGCACGCAGGATTGCGTAGGGGCACCACCCAGTTGACGTCCGCCGATCGGTAACGGAAGAGCCCGACAGAAACACGGCTCGCCACATCCTTAATCCAAACACCCCAGGCGCTCACTTCGTCCTCTGCCCCGGCAGACCACACGAAACCCGCTCTTTCCCCCCACACTCCCGGGGGGATTGCGCGGGTTTTTTCGTATCCGCGAAACGACGTCTGTACAAACGACACACGAAAGGCAGACACACCATCATGATGAGAGAAATCCCGGTCCAGGAAGCGGTCGGCTCAGTTCTTTTCCACGACATCACCCGCATCGTTCCGGGCGAGTTCGCCGGCCGGGCCTTCAAGAAGGGGCACATCATCCAGGAGGATGACGTAGCCGCGCTGCTCAAGCTCGGCAAGGACAACATCTATGTGCTCGATCTGGAGGAGGGGTACATCCACGAGAACGAGGCGGCCCAGCGCATAGCCCATGCGGTGTGCGGCAACGGCATCCGCATCACCGAACCTTCCGAGGGGAAGGTGACCATGGAGGCGGTGGAGCAGGGACTGCTCAAGGTGAAGGTGGACGCGCTCAACCGGATCAACGACATCGAGGAGATGGTGCTGGCCACGCTGCACACCAATCGCCTGGTTGACGCGGACACGAGGGTCGGCGGCACCAGGATCATTCCGCTGTTCACCGACGAGGAGCGCATCAGACGGGTGGAGGCCATCGCCCATGGCGCCTTCCCGCTGATCGAGGTCAGGCCCTTCAGGTCTCTCAGGGTCGGCTTGGTGACCACCGGCAACGAGGTCTTCCACGGCCGCATCGAGGACAAGTTCGGCCCGATCATCAGGGAGAAGTTCGCGAGATTGGGGAGCAGCGTCATGCGCCAGATCCTGGTATCGGACGACACCCCCATGACCGTGAAAGCCATCCACGACCTGATCGACGGAGGGGCCGAGATGATCGTCGCCACCGGCGGCATGTCCGTGGACCCGGACGACCGCACTCCCACCAGCATCCGCGCCGCCGGCGGCCAGGTGGTCACCTACGGCTCCCCCACCTTTCCGGGCGCCATGTTCATGCTGGCCTATATAGGCCAGGTTCCGGTGATCGGCATCCCAGGCTGCGCCATGTACCACAAGGCCACCATCTTCGACCTGGTGGTGCCGCGCATCCTGGCGGGAGAGACCCTGACCCGTTCGGACATCACCCGCCTGGGGCACGGCGGACTCTGTTCCTCGTGCCCGGAGTGCCACTACCCCATCTGCGGATTCGGAGCGTGACCGGCAGTGAACAGCGAACAGGGTACAGCCGCTGTCCGCTGTCCGCTGATCACTGACCACTAACCACTGAATTCAACCCACCTTAATCGGACATTTGAGCCGGTTATATTCCACAAACGGAGGAAAAGTATGATCAAGAAGGTGCTTAACGTCAACGGTGTTGAACGCACGTTGATCGTCGACCAGGAAGCGCTCCTGTCCGATGTTCTGCGTAAACAGCTTCATCTGACCGGTGTCAAGGTCGGTTGCGGCAACGGCCAGTGCGGCGCATGTAACGTGATCCTGAACGGCAAGCTGGTCCGCACATGCACCACCAGGATGAAGCGGGTCGAGAACTGGTCCAGCATCACCACCATCGAAGGTATCGGAACCCCCATCAACCTGCACCCGATCCAGAAGGCCTTCATCTTCCACCACGCCATCCAGTGCGGCTTCTGTACCCCCGGCTTCATCGTCTCCGCCAAGTGTCTGCTGGATGAGAACCCCAACCCCAGCCGCGAAGACGTGCGCGACTGGTTCCAGAAGTATCGCAACGCCTGCCGCTGCACCGGCTACAGCATGATCGTGGACGCAGTCATGGACGCCGCCAAGTGCCTGCGCGGCGAGATCACCCCCCAGGCCCTGGAGTACAAGCCGCCCGCAGACGGCAAGGTTTACGGCACCCGCATCCCCCGCCCCACCTTCGTGGCCAAGGCCTGCGGCATCTGGGACTTCGGCGAGGACATGGCCACCCAGCTCCCCGAAGGCACCCTTCAGGCAGCCCTGGTACAGCCCAAGGTTTCCCACGCCATCATCAAGGGCATCGACACCTCGGAAGCCGAGAAGATGCCGGGCGTGTTCAAGGTCGTTACCCACAAGGACGTCAAGGGCCGTAACCGCATCACCGGCCTGATCACCTTCCCCACCAACAAGGGGGACGGCTGGGACCGTCCGATCCTAAACGACGACAAGATCTACCAGTACGGCGACGTGGTTGCCATCGTCTGCGCCGACACCCGCGAGAATGCCCAGGCAGCCGCCGAGAAGGTCAAGGTCGACCTGGAAGTCCTGCCGGCCTACATGAACGCCCCGGCCGCCATGGCCGAGGACGCCATCGAGATCCACCCCGGCACCCCCAACGTCTACTATGACTGCTACTGCAAGAAGGGGCCGGATCCCAAGCCGCTCATCGAGAAGGCCGCCCACACAATCTCCGGCGAGTACTACCTGCAGCGCCAGCCGCACATGCCCATCGAGCCGGACTGCGGTTTCGCCTACATCGACGACCAGAAGCGCGTGGTTGTCCACTCCAAGACCATCGGCGCCCACCTGCACCTGTACATGATCGCCCCCGGCCTGGGCCTGGACGACACGAATCTGGTGCTCATCCAGAACCCCACCGGCGCCACCTTCGGCTACAAGTTCAGCCCGACCATGGAAGCCCTGGTGGCAGCGGCAACCATGGCCTGCGGCGGACGTCCGGTCTTCCTGGGCTATGACTGGTACCAGCAGCAGACCTACACCGGCAAGCGCTCGCCGTTCTGGCTGCGCGGCACCCTGGCCTGCGACGAGGAAGGCAAGCTGCTTGCCATCGATTCTTCCTGGGAATGCGACCACGGCCCCTATTCCGAGTTCGGCGACCTGGTGACCCTGCGCGGCGTCCAGTTCATCGGCGCCGGCTACAAACTGGACAGCGTCCGCGGTCACGGCAAGACGGTCTGCACCAACCACGGCTGGGGTTCCGCCTTCCGCGGCTACGGTTCACCCCAGAGCTTCTTCCTGTCCGAGTCCCTGGTTGACGAACTGGCCAGGAAAGCCGGCTTCGACCCCTTCGAGTTCCGTTACAAGAACATCTACCGCGAAGGGGCAACCACCCCCACCGGACAGGTTCCCGAGGTGCTTCCCTTCGAGGAGATGTTCAACCTGGTACGTCCCAAGTACCAGGATGCCGTAGCGCGAGCCAAGCTGCTCTCCACCGACACCGTCAAGCGCGGCGTCGGTGTGGCTCTGGGTATCTACGGCTGCGGCCTGGACGGCCCCGACACCTCAGGAGCCTGGGCTGAACTGCTGCCCAACGGCGACGTCAGGTGCGGCAACTGCTGGGAAGACCATGGCCAGGGTTCCGACGCCGGCACCGTGGCATTCGCCCACGAGGCACTGCGCGAGCTCAACCTGAAACCGTCCAACATCAAGCTGCTCATGAACGACACCAGCCTGACCCCCAATGCCGGCCCCTCCGGCGGCAGCCGTCAGAACGTGGTAACCGGCAACGCCATCGTGGCCTCCTGTCGCCTGCTGCTGGAAGCCATGCGCAAGAAGGATGGCGGCTTTTACACCTATGACGAAATGGTCAAGGCCGAAATCCCCACCAAGTACGAGGGAAGCTGGACCACCCCCTGTACGCACATGGACGACGACGGCCAGGGCAAACCGTTCTGCATCTACATGTATGCCCTGTTCGTCTCCGAGGTATCCGTGGACACCACCACCGGCAAGGTCACCGTTGACCGCATGATCTACGCCGGCGACAACGGTACCATCACCAACCGCGGCACGGTGGATGGCCAGGTGTACGGCGGTCTCGCCCAGGGCGTCGGTCTGGCCCTGACCGAAGACTTCGAAGACCTGAAGAAGCACACCACCCTGATCGGTTCCGGCCTGCCGTTCATCAAGGACGTACCCGATGACATGGAACTGATCTATGTGGTCAACCCCCGCCCGGATGGCGCCTTCGGCCAGGCCGGTTGCGGCGAGGGTCCGCTCACCGCACCGCACTGCTCGATCATCAACGCCATCGACGATGCCTGCGGCGTGCGCATCAGGTCCATCCCGGCTTACCCGGACAAGGTCCTCAAGGGTCTCAAGTCCGAGAAGAAGGCCTACGATGTCGCCGACGCGGTACGGGACGGCTACATGTCCCAGGGTGGCATCGAAACCCTGGATATCAAAAAGAAATAACTTGAATCATATGTAATTGAGGCGAACGTGGCGCCCCGTGCGCCGCGTTCGCCTCCCTTTTCAAGGGGGGCGAACTGCCATGGAAAAGACCGAATTACAGGAATGGGAAGACAAATGCATCCAGGAGGAGCCCCCTCCCTGCATGACCGGCTGTCCCATCCATGTGGATGCCCGGACGTTTGTGAAGCAGGTAGGTCTGGGCAAGTGGGAAGACGCCTTAAAGACCATGGCCAAGACCATGCCCTTTCCCAGAATCCTGGGGCGAATCTGCGATCACCCCTGCGAGTCGACCTGCCGCCGCAACGAGGTGGGTGAGGCAATCGCCATCTCCGCCCTGGAGCGGGCCTGTGTGGAGACAGCCCGGGAGAAGGTCAGGGGGGTCATGCTGCCGCGCAAGCAGACCAGGGTGGCCATCATCGGCAGCGGGCTTGCCAGCCTGACCGCAGCCTGGGATCTTGTGCGCAAGGGGTACCAGGTGACCGTCTTCGAGCCGACGGGGCGCCTGGGCGGGAACCTGTGGAACTACCCGGAATCGGTGCTTCCACCAGAGGTGATCGCCGGGGAGTTGAAGCTCCTGGAGGAGATCGGCGCCACCATCGAGCTTTTGAGCGACATCAGCGGCAGCAGCCGCATCGCCACCCTGCGCGGAGAGTTCGACGCCCTGTTCGTGGGGCTTGACACGGTGGGGGTCAACTGCAACGGCCTGGAGCGGGACGACAAGGGTTCGGTGTGGTGCAACGTCCTCACCAGGGGAACCAGCATGGAGGGGGTCTTTGCCGGCGGCAACAGCATCCGCAACGGCCGTCCCTCCCCCATCTACGACGTTCTGGACGGACGCAAGGCAGCCACCTCCATCGACCGCTACACCATGAACATCAACCTGGAGAACGGCCGCGAGCTGGAGGGGCCCTACCCGTCACGGCTCTACACCAATACCAGCGGCATATCCCCCCTGGCGAGAGTTCCAGCCATCGGTGCGATTTCGGGATACAGTGTGGAAGAGGCGATGTCAGAGGCTGGCCGCTGCATCCAGTGCGAATGCCTGGAGTGCGTCAAGGTCTGCCTCTACCTGGACCGCAACAACGGCTATCCCAAGAAGTACGCCCGGCAGGTATTCAACAGCGAGTACGTCATGTTCGGCAGGGCGCACACCAAGAACCTGTTCGTCAACAGCTGCAGCAGCTGCGGCCTGTGCGAGACCGTCTGCCCCAACAACTTCAACGTGGGCGAGATGATGCAGCGCGAGCGCCGCACCTTCCTGAAGAAGGAGTTCATGCCCCCCTCCTTCCACGAGTTCGCCCTGCTGGACATGGAGTACAGCAACTCCCAGCGCTGCGCCCTCTGCCGCCACGAGCCGGGCAGGGACGAGAGCGCCTGGCTCTACTTCCCCAGCTGCCAGCTCTCTGCCACCACGCCGCTGGAGATAGAATCCTCCTACGCCTACCTGCGGGAGAAGCTGGAGGGGGGCGTGGGCATCATGCTTGGCTGCTGCGGCGCACCCGCCCGCTGGGCCGGCCGGGACGACCTGTTCCAGGAGGCCCAGGCAGCCATCCGGGCCCAGTGGGAACGCATGGGCAGACCACGGGTGATCACCGCCTGCTCCACCTGCCGCACCCTGTTCCAGGACAACCAGCCGGAGATGGAGACCCACACCCTGTGGGAGCTGATAGGGGAGCATGGCCTTCCCCCGGGGCACCTGACCAACAACGGCGCCACGGTCTCCATCACCGACCCCTGCATGGCCCGCCACGATGGCGAGACCCACCGGCAGGTCCGAAGCCTGGCCCGCTCCCTGGGGTTTGCCATCAACGAGCTCCCCTTGAGCGGCGAGAAGGCCGAATGCTGCGGTTTCGGCGGGCTGATGTTCAACGCCGACCCGGCCCTGGCTCAGGATGTGGTCAGGCACCGCACAACCGCCATCGACCCGCCCGACACCAGCTACTACCAGCCGACGGTCATGGACAACGACTACCTGGCCTACTGCGCCATGTGCCGGGACAACCTGGCAGCCGGCGGCAAGCGCACCTCCCACCTGATCGAGCAACTCTTCCCGGCTGAAGGGTTGGGCGACCCGGCCGGTCGCGGCTGGATCTCCTGGACCGAGCGGCGCCACAACCGTGCCGCTCTCAGGGAGAACATTCTGAGGCAGCAGGGAGAACCGGGGGGAGCAGGCGCGGAGGAGCACGACCGCATCACCCTTGTGATGACGGAAGATGTGCGCAGGACGGCCGACAAGCGCCGGATTCTGGAGAGCGACATCAAACGGGTCATCGACCATGCCGAGACAAGCGGCAGGAAGCTGCACAACGCTACCAGCGGCGTGTACCGCGGTTACCTGAAATTCGGCAACGTGACCTTCTGGGTGGAGTACACCCCGGTTGAGGGAGGCTACAGGGTTCACAACGCCTACTGCCACCGCATGAACATCGTGGGGACAAAACTATGAATCTGTCAACGGAAGACCCGCAGGAGTGGACCTGCGGCCTGTGCGGCGCCCAGCTAAAGGTAGCCAAGGTCGGTTTCACCTACATGAAGGGCAACTTCGAGGTCGAGCTGCCAGCCTGCGCCGACTGCGGTATGGTGCTGATCTCCGAGGAGCTGGTCAACGGCAAGATGGCCGACACCGAGCGGATCCTGGAGGACAAGTAGGCCAGATGCACGCCCCTCTCCACGAATCACCCCTGTTCCGGGAGGCCATGGGCCCCACCCTTCGTCCCGGCGGGCTGGAGCTCACCGACCGGGGCGTCCAGCTCTGCCGCCTGCCCGGCAAGGCGGAACTTCTGGATGTGGGCTGCGGCAGCGGCATCACGGTTCAGCACCTGCGGGACACCTACGCCTACAGCGTCAGCGGCATCGACATTTCGGAGCAGCTGCTGGCCGAGGGAGTGGCGCGTGACCCCAGCCTGCGGCTGGTGCGAGCCCCGGCTGAAGCACTCCCCTTTCCCGACCGCTCGCTGGACGCCATCTTCTGCGAATGCGTGCTTTCGCTCCTGGATGATCCGGTGAAGGCCTTGGTCGAGTTCCAGCGCACCCTGCGGCCCGGGGGAAAACTCATGATCAGCGACCTGTACCGGCGCCGGGCGCCCCTCAAGCCGGAAAGCGGAGGGGAATCCCGCAGCAGCCGGGGCATCGCCTCCAGCGAGGATATCCAGGGCTGGCTTGTGGCGGGCGGCTTCGACGGCCTGCTGCGCTGGGAGGACCACAGCCGCAAGCTGACCGAGCTGGCCGCCCAGGTGATGTTGACCCACGGCAGCCTGGAGTGTCTGTCCGGGTTGTGCGACTGCGGGGAGGGGAAGCCGGGCTACTACCTGCTGGTGACGGAGAAGCGCGCAGCAAGCTGAATTTCCATCGACCAGGGCAGCATCCCCCAGGGCCGCACCTCTCCGGTTCCCTGTCCCCTTCCGGACGGAGTTCGCTTTGAATGCCTCAGTCCGGGCGCCCTGGGTATGGCGCCTCCGGAGCGGAGTTCTCCCGTTCCGTCCAGCATGTTCTTCACCGGCGGAGATGGACTCCGGCATTACGCTCGCTCCTTCCTCCAGGCGACAGGGAAACGGGGGCGAGTGATCGATAAAGAAGGGAAGAGTATGGACCAGACCTTGATGCGCATGCTTGAATTGGACTACAACGGCTACTACTGCAGCCAGATCCTGATGATCATGGTGCTGGAAGCCCAGGGAAAGCACAACCCTGACCTGATCAGCGCACTGGGGGGGCTGGCCAACGGTTCCGGCTTCACCGGCGGATTCTGCGGCTGCCTGACCGGCGCGGCCTGCCTGCTGGCGCTGTTCGCCGGCAAGGGGAGCGACGACGAATACGAGGACGAGCGGCTCATGCACATGACCCGCGACCTGGAGGGGTGGTTCGAGAAGACATTTGGCAGCCGCTTTGGCGGAGTCACCTGCCAGGCCATCGTGGGGGACAGGAGCGAGGTCAGGCAGCGCTGCGGCTCTGTTGTGGCCGAGACCTACCACAAAGTGCTGGAGATACTGGCCGCCAGCGGCTACGATATCACGGCCGGAAGGCCGGGGAGAGAAAACGGATGAGCAGGGCACGGGGCGGACTGACATGCCACGGCTGACCCCCCTGGAAGGATGGATCGGGGCCAGGATCGGCCTGCCAGCGGGAGCGCGGCTGACCCGTAGCGCACTGGAGCAATACCAGTTGGACAGGCTGCATGAGACCCTGGCATACGTCAGGGAACAGAGCCCCTTCTACCGGCGGCAGCTGACAGAATCCGGCACACCCGCCTCCCTGGAGGAGATGGCCACCCTCCCCTTCACCACCCCGGACCAGATCCGGGAGGACGACCGGCGCTTCCTCTGCGTCTCAGCCGGAGAGATCGAACGGGTGGTGACCCTGCACAGTTCCGGCACCACCGCCCCCCCCAAACGGCTGCACTTCACCGCCCATGACCTGGAGCTTACCGTTGACTTCTTCAACCACGGCATGGGAACCATGGTCCGGCCGGGGCAGCGAGTGCTGATCCTCATGCCGGGGGAGTTGACCGGCAGCGTGGGCGACCTGCTGACCAAGGGTCTCCAGCGCCTGGGGGTTACGGGCATCATCCACGGTCTGGTACAGGACAACGAGGCGACCCTGCGCCGCATAGCCGAAGAGAAGATCGACTGCCTGGTGGGCCTTCCGGTGCAGTTGCTCGGCCTGACACGCCACCCGGCTGCCCGCCGGCTGTGCCGAAACCGGCTCACAAGCATCCTGGTGAGCGCCGACTACGCGCCGCTGGCCGTCAAAGAGGCGCTGTCAGCCTTCTGGGAGGTGCCGGTGTTCGACCACTACGGCATGACCGAGATGGGGCTGGGAGGGGCGGTGGAGTGCGCCGGCCTGTGCGGCTACCACCCCCGGGAGGCGGACCTGCTCCTGGAGATCGTCGACCCGCTGAGCAGAGAGGTCCTTCCCGATGGAGAGCCGGGAGAGGTGGTCTTCACCACCCTCACCCGCCGGGGCATGCCGCTGGTGCGCTACCGCACCGGCGACCTGGCCCGCTTCCTGGCCGAACCCTGCCCCTGCGGCAGCGTACTGCGCCGGCTGGAGCGGGTACAGGGGAGGATGGGCGGGGTGCTCTCCTTGGCAAACGGCGGGCAGTTGAACATAACCCAACTGGACGAGGCGCTGTTCCCGCTCCCCTTCCTGCTCAACTATCAGGTCATACTGGGGCAGAGGGACGGCCGTGAGGTCCTCTCCATCGGCATCGAAACAGGGAGCGGGAACAGCGCAGGGTTCGCCAGCCAGGTACAAGACGCCCTGCTGGCGCTCCCCGCCATAGCGGAGGCCGTGGCAGCGGGAGGCCTGACCCTGGATACCGACGGGACGGGATGCTCTGCACCGTCGCCCACCATCAAGCGGGCCATCATCGATACCCGGCAAGGCTCCGGCCCATGACCCCATGGATAGCAACGCCAGCGGGGCGTCTGAACCCACCCCCGAGTCCTGAAAAGGAACCGACATGACCCATACCACCACGGCCCTGATCCTCTCGGCCGGTTTCTCCTCGCGCATGGGCGATTTCAAACCGCTGCTCCCCCTGGGAGGAATGACGGTTCTGGAGCGCAGCGTTTCCCTGTTCCGCTCGGCCGGCGTGGAGGATATCCGCGTGGTCATCGGCCACCGTGCGGAAGAGTTGGAACCGCTGCTCACCCACCTGGGGGTCCGGGGAATCCTGAATCCCCGCTACCGGGAGGGGATGTTCACTTCCGTGGTGGCTGGTGCGGAAACCATTGCCGACAGCCGCGCCCCCTTTTTCGTCATCCCGGTGGATATCCCGCTGGTCAGGACGGCCACCATCCGCCACTTGCTGGAGGAGTACGAGGAAGGAAGAGATGATGTGCTCTACCCCGCCTTTCAGGGGGTGCGCGGCCACCCGCCGCTGATCGCCGCCAGGCACGCCCGGGCGATCGTGGAGTGGCGCGGAAACGACGGCCTGCGGGGAGCGCTGGGACAGTGGGAAGACGGTTCCCGGAGCATCGCGGTCAGCGACGGGCACATCCTCAACGACATGGACACCCCCGAGGCCTATGCCGGGCTTCTGGAGAAGGTCGCCCGCTACGAGGTTCCCACCCGCGAGGAATGCGCGGCCATTCTGGAGATGCTCTTGCCGGCGGATTCCCCCATCATCCGTCACGGACGGGCCGTGGCTGACCTGGCGCTGACGATGGCCTGCAGGCTGAACCGCCACGACTATGACCTGGACACCCGACTCATTGAGGCGGCCGGCCTGCTGCACGACCTTGCCAGGGCCGAGGCGGACCATGCCCAGGCCGGAGCCCGCCTGCTGCGGGAGGCCGGCTTCGGAGCAGTGGCGGAACTGGTGGCCAGCCACATGGATATCACGCCAGGCACGGGAGAGCGGATACCCCCCCATGAGCTGCTCTACCTGGCGGACAAGTTGGTGCAGGGGGATCGCCGCGTCACCCTGTCCGAACGCTTCCAGGTTGCCCTGGAGCGCCATGGCCATGACCTTGCTATTTTGAAGAACGTTACCAACCGGTTACACGCGGCACTCAGCATACAAACACGCCTGGAAGCCACTCTGGGGTGCCCCATGGCAGAGGTTATCGGCAGACAATGAGCGACACACACAACCGCAGCTACCCCACCACCGTCTTTCTCATGCGCCATGGCGACATCCGCCAGGACAATGTCAGGCGATACATCGGTCAGGCGGACATCGAACTGAACGCCACCGGCCGCAGCCAGGCCATAAGCTGGCGCACGGAACTGGCCAACATCCCCCTGAAGCGGATCTACTGCAGCGACCTCTGCCGCTCCCACGAAACCGCCTGCATCATCGCCGAGGGGAGAAGCGCCCCGGTCCAGCCGCTCTCCAAGCTGCGGGAGATCAACATGGGTGCCTGGGACGGCCAGGCCATGGACGACGTGCGTAGCCACTACGCGGGCGAATACGAGAAGCGCGGCGCCGACATGGTCTACTACCGCCCACCGGCAGGGGAGTGTTTCGCTGATGTGGCGGCGCGGGTCATCCCGCTGTTCGAGGAGATCGTGCGCAACACCACCGGCAATCTGCTGATCGTGGGACATGCCGGGGTCAACCGGGTTATCCTTTCCCACATACTGGGCATGCCCCTGGACAACCTGTTCCGGTTGCGCCAGGATTACGCCTGCCTGAACGTGATCGACTGCGGCAGGGATGGCATGCGCCTCAGGGAGATGAACCTGGACTGTCAGGTCTTCCAGCGGGTCATCTCCCGGGCAACGGAAGAGCACGGGGACTATTCCAGCCAAAGCGGAGAGCAAGCAACGACGGAAGCCACGGAAGGCAGGCCCGACAACGGACGGAAAACAACCATCAGGTTACGGGGAGCGGTCCTTTCGTGAACGCCGGCTCCCCGGCCACACCCAACGCCCCCCCTGAGCAGGATCCAACACCCAGGCATACGCCGTTTCCTCTCTCCTCAACATCCCCCATGACCGTCAACAGAGCCGGATTGCATTCCCCTGCGGAAACGATATATAGACACGGCTACAGAGCCTGTGCTATATCCGCTTCATTAGCAACAGGCATTTCCCCTGTTTTTTCTCTTTTATGACAGACAGTGCCCGGCAGGGGAGGAGACCGGCTTTTCTCCACCTGCGCCGTTCATTATCAGGGCAACAGGACGTTTTATCGGCGCCTGGGGCGCATACTTCACACAAGGAGATCACTGTATGAAACGACTGACCGGCTGTACCCTGGCAATCCTGCTGCTGTTGGCCTCGTGGACATCGGCGGCACTGGCGGAGCAGGGATTCATCCTGCTGGCAAGCACCATCGGCCCCATCGACGCGGGGATCGTGTCGGTACTGGAAGACGCATTTGAAAAGGATACAAACATCCGCGTACGCCACGTGGGAGCCGGCACCGGCGCGGCGTTGAAGATCGCCCAGAAGGGGAGCATCGACCTGGTGATGGTGCATGCCAAGTCTCTGGAAGAAAAATTCGTTGCCGACGGTTACGGCACCGAGCGCATACCCTTCATGTACAACGACTACGTCATCGTCGGCCCGGCCGATGACCCGGCCGCCATCCGCGGAACAAAGACAGCCACCGAGGCGCTGAAGAAGATCGCCGCCACAGGAGCCTCCTTCATCAGCCGCGGCGACAAATCCGGCACCCATGTGGCTGAGACGGAACTCTGGGCCAAGGCGGAGATGAAACCGTCCGGCCCCTGGTACCGGGTCTTTGAAAAGGGGAGCGAGGGAAACAAGGCCACTCTGGCCTACACCAATACCGAGAAGGGCTACACGTTCATCGACCGTGCCACCTATCTCTCCCTGAAGAAGGAGATCAGCCTGCAGATCCTGGTGGAAGGGGATGAGGCGCTGCTGAACCGCATCTCCCTGATCCCGGTCAGCCAGCAGAAGTTCCCGAAAGTCAATGCCCAGGACAGCGCCACCTTCGTGAAATGGCTCAGCGATCCTGCCAAGGGACAGAAGATCGTGAACGAATTCGGCAAGGACGTGTACGGCGCGCAGCTTTTCTTCCCCGACTCAAAGGAATGGAAAGCCCGGGCAGCCAAGTAACCTGTTTTCCACACGCCAGGGCAAAGAGCCGTGACGTGTCAACCACCCCACCACCGGAAAGGAATCAAAGATGAGTAAATTCAAGCTATTGTCCCGTTTCACCGCCTTCATCGCAACCCTGGCCATCCTGGCCTGCGGACTCTCGTCCACTGCCATGGCCGCCTCCAGGAACCTGATCCTGGCCACCACCACCAGCACCCAGGACTCCGGCCTGCTGGACGTTCTGATCCCCCTGTTCGAGAAGCAGAGCGGTTATTTCGTCAAGACCATCGCCGTCGGCTCCGGCCAGGCCATGGCCATGGGGCAGAAGGGTGAGGCCGACGTACTGCTGGTGCACTCCCCCGATGCAGAGAAGAAATTCATGGCGGAGCAATCCGGCACTTCACGCAAGTTGGTCATGCACAACGACTTCGTCCTGGTAGGCCCTGCCAGCGATCCGGCAAAACTGCGCGGCACCAAGACCAGCGCCGAGGCGTTCAAGAAGATGGCGGCTCACAACGCCCTGTTCCTCTCCCGCGGCGACAACTCCGGCACCCACTCCAAGGAGAAGGGACTCTGGAAGGCCGCCGGCATCAACCCCGACAATCAGAAGTGGTACCAGCAGACCGGTCTCGGCATGGGTCAGACCCTCTCCGTTGCCGACGAGAAGCACGGCTACACCCTGACCGACCGCGCCACCTACCTGGCGCTGAAAAAGAACCTCAAGCTGGCCATCATCCTGGAAGGCGACTCCAAGCTGCTGAACATCTACCATGTGATCGAAGTAAACAGCACCAGGTGGCCCAAGGTGAACGCAGCCGGCGCCAAGGCGTTCTCCGATTTCATGGTCTCCAAGAAGACCCAGAAGGAGATCGGCACGTTCGGCAAAGCCAAGTTCGGCGCCCCGCTCTTCTTCCCCGATGCGGGCAGGAAACCGGAGCAGCTGGGCCTGTAACGCAGAGCCTGCATTTCTCCCTCCTCCAACAGAAAAAGGCGT
>MTLE01000474.1_pt2 | contig 65242 bp, 53 predicted proteins | sample 1982461 | NCBI WGS metagenome assembly MTLE01 (sample SAMN05712605, study PRJNA340218) | biofilm metagenome | isolation source: sample SPL anode biofilm adapted to -200 mV | place: USA | collected 2012-02-03 | reverse complement strand
GTGGAGGAGGCGCTGTCCCCCTCGACCCCCTCGTAGTTCTGCTCGAAGCAGATGGAGGCGGAGAACGACAGGGGCTTGTCGTGGGCGAACTTCCCCCCCAGGTAGCCGGTTAGGATCAGGACCCCCTTGTCGTGGATGGGACCAGAGAGTTTCACCTCCCGCTCGATGTTGACCATGCCGGCCCGCCCCAGGTAAACCCTTGCTGTGACCCGCGAAGGACGGCCGAAGGTGTGATCGGCAAGGGAGATTACCGAGAGGCCGTTGATCTGCCCCGGCACTTCCCCCGCCACATCCACGAGGATGGTTCCCTCGTCGAAAAGCTCCTGCATCCGTTCTTCGATCCGGTTGCTCCGGTAGATCTTCTGCTCGATGGCATTGGCTACGTGGGCATGGGTGACCGGGCCGCCCCCGTCTTTGCCGGCCCAGTAGCTGGCCTCGCGGATAAGGTCGGCGATCTCCATGAACTGGGACGAGAGCTTCTCCTGGTCCTCCACCAGGCGGGCCGAGTACTCGATGAGGCCGGCCACGCCGCTGCGGTCAAAGGGGAGGAGCTTTTCGTTCTTGCAGTGGGTGGAGACAAAAAGGGCATAGTCCTTGAGCACCTCCGGGGTGCGGGCAATGCGGCTGTCGAAATCCACCTTTACCTTGAAGAACTTACGGTAGTCGGGCTCCAGGTGGTAGAGAAGGTAGTAAATCCAGGGGGAGCCGATCATGATAATCTTCGCCTGAAGCGGCATCGACTCTGGCTTCATGGTGGCAATGGTAATGAAGCGGTACTGCTCCAGGGGATCTTCGATCTTGATCTCGGCGCTCCGGATGCAACGTTTCAGCGACTCCCACGAGAAGGGGTTCACCAGAACCTCGCGGGCGTCAACGATGAGATAACCGCCGTTGGCCTTGTGGATCGCTCCCGGCTTGATCAGGGTAAAGTTGGTGGTGGCCGTTCCACCCATCTGCATGACGTGCTCGATGCGGCCGAAGAGGTTGCTGTACGTGGGGTTCGTCTCAAATACCACCGGCGCCCCCTGGGCATCGTGATTATCGACGAAGATGTTCACGTCATAGCGCTCGAAGGAAGGCTCCTGCCGGGGGAATTTCAGGCCGGGAATGGGGGACTGGACCGGCTGCTGGGGTTTGAAGTCCTCCAGATTGGCAATGATGTCCTCCTGGACGGCGTCCAGATACTCCACCACCTTGGGGTTGTCGCCGTATTTTTCCCGGAGGGGATCGATGTGGTGCCCCACCGAGGAATTACCCAGGTCGCGGTCCAGCTGGGAGAGGCTATCCTTGGTCAGCTTCTCGTTGTCGCGCACCTGCCGGAGCACGTCGTTGAGCTTCTCAGTCAGCTCCTGCCCCACCTCCTCCAGCTTCTCCTTTTCCGCGTCGCTGAGGGCCTCGTATTCATCCTGGGTGTAGTTGCGGTCCTCTTTCTGGGGGACCATGACCAGTCCCGAAACGGTCCGCTGGAGCGCAAAGCCGCGCTCCTTGGCCTCGGTCTCGAGCTTTCCGAAAAGCTCGTTGTTTTTCTCCTGATAGGCCTCGATGATGGTGGACTTGTTGGTCTCATATTCCTTGCTGTCCAAGGCCTTGGGAATGATGGAGCGCACGGCGGTTATCAGCTCCGACATGTCCTTGGCAAGCTCGGTTCCCCTCCCCGCCGGCAATGCCAGGGCAATGGGAAGGTCGGGGGTTTTGAAGTTATTCACGTAGACCCAATCGGAGGGGGTCGGCTCGGTCTTGGCCTTCTTCTTCAGGATGTTCTTGATGGTTGATGTGCGGCCCGTCCCCGGCTCGCCGGCCAGGAACAGGTTGAAGCCGCTCTCGCGGATATCGAGCCCGAAGTCGATGGAAGTGAGCGCCCTGGCCTGCCCCAGGGTTCCTTCCAGCTCGGGAAGCTCGTCGGTTGTGGCAAAATCGAACTGGCCGGGATCACAGGTCCAGCGAAGCTGCTCGGGAAGAAGTTTCCTCTGCGCGGTGACTGACATTTTAAGCCTCCTTATCTCATTGCATTGGAATGGCTCAAGTATACCATGTCTTCCGGCATTGTGATTTTGCGGCTTGGATTTCAGAGATTACCGCCACGGAAGCCGGGCATCGAGAAAGTGGGGAAAGAGCTCCGCCACTGAATTGCGGACATCATCGAGGGAAACGGGGCGGCAAAGGATGGCGGAAAGGGAGACCATGGGACATGACGCGATGCCGCAGGGGTTAATGGCGCGGAAGGGGGTCGTTTCGTTGGCGACATTGAGGGCGAAACCGTGCATCGTAACCCAGCGGCGGACTCCCACACCGACGGATGCCAGCTTTCCCCCGCCGGTCCAGACGCCGGTGCGGCCCGATACCCGGTGGGCGTCGACACCGGCACCGGCTGACACACGTATGAGGAATTCTTCCAGAAAGCGGAGATAGCGGTGCACGTCGCGGCCACGGCGCCCCAGCTCGATGATCGGGTAACCCACCAACTGCCCTGGCCCATGGAACGTCACATCACCGCCACGATTAGTTTCCACGACGCGAACAGCCGGATCGAGCACGTTTGCCCGGCTCTTTCCCCGGCCGATGGTGTAGACCGGCGGATGTTCCGCCAGGAGAAGCGTCTCCGGAGCCGTTCCCGATGCAACCCCGGCAGCCAGGCTCTCCTGGATGGCGAAAGCTTCGGCGAAATCGATGGTGCCGAGGTCCATGGTCCTCATATGCTGCCAGATCACACCAGCATCAGGACCGGATTTTCCAGAATCCGCCTGAGTTCACCCAGGAACTGGGCTGCGTAGGCACCGTCAACGATCCGGTGATCGCAGGAGAGGGTCACCCGCATGGTTTTTGCCGCAACAACCTGGCCATCCTTGACAGCGGGCCGGTCTGCCACTGCCCCCACGGCGAGGATTGCCGCCTGGGGAGGGAAGATCACCGCAGCGAATTCATCAATGCCGAACATTCCCAGGTTGGAGACACTGAAGGTGCCGCCGTCGATCTCATCCTGGCTGATTTTGCCGCTGCGGGCCCGGTCTCCTAGACGCACCGTCTCTATGGCAATCTCCTTGAGGGCAAGCCCCTGGCACCCCTTCACCACCGGCACCAGAAGACCGTCATCCACCGCCACCGCAATGCCGATATTCACATCACCGTGGGTCACAAGCCGGTCATTGACAAAAGAAGCATTAAGCTTCGGATACTTCATCAGTGCCATGGCTGACGCTTTGACCACGAGATCGTTGTAAGTGACCTCGCTGCCACTCCCCTTCAGCTCCCGGACGATCTCCACCGACTCCTTCATGGCAATCTCGACGGTCTCGAAGAAATGCGGGATGGTCTGCCACGACTGGGTCGTGACTCGAACGATGGCGCGTCGCATCCGCGACAGAGGCTCACCCGCGGACTCCTCCCCAGTGGCAACGGCAGGGGTTTCCGACTCCGGCCGTTCCGCCAGATACCGTTCCAGATCCTCCTGGAGGATTCTCCCCTCGGGTCCGCTGCCGGGCACGAGACTTAGGTCGATTCCCCGCTCCCTGGCAATCCGCCGCACCACGGGGGCGGCCCGTTCCCCTTCTCCGCGTTCCGCCTCCGGCGAAGATGGAGCAGGCGCCTGCTCCTCGGGAAGCTCCAGGACCTTCTCGGGGACATCTCCCGCCGTGGCGGCCGGGGGCGTTTCAGCCGGCGGCTTCTGCTCGGCCTCCACCGGCGGCTTCGATTCCTCGGGGGGTGCCGGAGCAGCCTCTCCCGCTCCGCCGATGATGCCGATCACCGTCCCGACGGCTACCAGTTCTCCCGGCTTCACCCGCTGCTCGGCGAGGGTTCCCGAGGCGAAGGCCTCCAGCTCCATGGTAGCCTTGTCGGTCTCCACCTCGGCGATGATCTCGCCCCGCTCCACCTGGTCCCCGACGCTCTTTTTCCAGGAGACGAGGCGCCCTTCTGTCATGGTATCGGAGAGTTTCGGCATGGTGATATCGGTTGGCATAGGTGCATCCTCTCTTGGGTCCGGCTGTTCACCCCCCTGCTTTTCAGGGGGGGCTGAGGGGGGTCACTGACTTCAGTAACTTCCGCTCAAGGTCTCCCGCACCGCCGCGGCGATGGTCTCCACCTGCGGGATACAGAGTTTCTCGATCTTCCGCGAGTAGGGCATCGGCACATCCAGCCCCGAAACCCGCCGCACCGGCGCCAGGAGCCGGTCGAAGCACTCCTCGGCGATAATGGAGGCCAAGTGCCCCCCAAGGCCGGCAGCGCGCCAGCATTCCTCCACCACCACGGCCCGACCGGTCTTTTTCACGGAGGCAACGAAGGTTTCCGAGTCCAGGGGGGTGAGGGTCCGCAGGTCCACCACCTCGCAGGAGATTCCGTCCTTCTCCAGTTCCGTCGCCGCTTCCAGGGCAAGGATCGTCATCCGCGAATAGGCAACAATGGTAACGTCCTTCCCTTCACGCTTCACTTCGGCTTTTCCCAGGGGAATCAGAAACTCCGGATCGTCGGGCACATCCCCCTTGCTGTTGTAGAGCAGTTCGTGCTCCAGGAACATGACCGGGTTGTTGTCACGGATGGAGGACTTCAAAAGCCCCCTGGCGTCGGCGGGGGTGGCCGGCGCCGCCACGTAGATGCCGGGACAGTGCATGAAGTAGGTCTCCAGGCTCTGGGAGTGCTGGGCACCCAGCTGGCTCCCCCCTCCCCCCGGAGCCCTGATCACCATGGGTAGATGGGTCTGCCCCCCGAACATGGAGCGGATTTTGGCCATGTGGTTCACGATCTGGTCCATGGCCAGGAGGGCGAAATTCACCGTCATCAGCTCCGCCACGGGGCGCAATCCACCCATGGCCGCGCCGATGGAGACCCCCACTATGGTGTTCTCGGAGATAGGGGTATCCTTCACCCGCTCCTCGCCGAATTCGGCCAGGAGCCCACGGGTCACCTTGAAGGAACCCTCGTACAGGGCCACGTCCTCCCCCCAGACCACCATGGAGGGGTCGCGGCGCATTTCTTCCTTCAGGGCCAGGTTAAGGGCATCACGGTAGGTCATGTCAGACATAGATATCCTCCCAAACCTCGCCATCCTCGGGCCACGGCGACTCTTCGGCGAACTTCACCGCCTCGGCCACGGTCACCAGAGCCTGCTGCCGAATCCCTTCCAGTTGGGCATCGGTGGCTATCTCCTCTTCCAGCAGCCGAGTTGCAAAGGCGGGGATGGGGTCGCGGCTCTTCCACAGCTCCACCTCGGCAGCGGCGCGGTATTTTCCCGGATCGGCCATGGAATGCCCCCGGAAGCGGTAGGTGATGGCCTCGATGAGGAAGGGACGGTTGTGCTCCCGCACCCACTCGGCCGCCCACTTGATTGCCTCGTACACGGCGGCCACGTCCATGCCGTAGACCCGCTCCGAGGGGATGTCGTAGCCGCAGGTGCGCCGGTGGATGTCGGGCAGGGCAGAGGCACGCTCCACGGAGGTGCCGATGCCGTAGTTGTTGTTCTCGCAGATGAAGAGGACCGGCAGTTCCCAGAGCCGTGCCCAGTTGAGGGATTCGTGGAAAGTCCCCTGGTTCGCGGCGCCGTCGCCGAAGAAGCAAGCGGCGATACGCCCCTCCTTGCGGAATTTGGCGGCAAAGGCAACCCCCACGGCAATGGGGAACTGGCCGCCGACTATTGCGTATCCGCCCATGAAGGAAAGATCGGGAGCGAAGAGGTGCATGGAGCCCCCCTTCCCTTTGCAGATGCCGGTCCGCTTCCCGAAGAGCTCTGCCATGACCCGCCGCGGCTCGGCCCCCCTTACGATGGCCTGGGCATGCTCCCGGTAGGCGGAGAGAATGTAGTCGTCCCGGCGGAGGGCCGCCGTGGCCCCCACTGCCACCGCCTCCTGGCCGCTGTAGAGGTGGAGGAAGCCGGTGATGTGCCCCTTTGCATACTGCTCGGCGCACGACTCCTCGAACTCGCGGGCGAGGACCATCTGCTCATACATCTTCAAGAGTTCGCCATCGGGAAGAATGGCTCGGAGTTTTGATTCCATGGGAACCTCACTGGCGGAGCAGGCATGCCTCCACCTTATTCAGTTCTGCTTGGGAAATAAGGCCGTCCGGATTTCACCCTTACTTAAGTCCGGGAGGTGCGGCAGCTAAGTATCGGGCTGAGGCTGTGAAGGGCTCATTTCAACCTGTGCCTTCTGCAGCAGGCTATCGACATGCAGCTTCATGCGCTGAATTTCAGCAACTATCCGCTCCAGGCACTGCCGACCCCCTTCATCGATCTGCGCGGCATGATCTTCCGCAAGGATGCTGCTGAAACTCTCCATGTGCCGCAGGGGAGCGCGCAGATCATGGGATACCGAGTAGCTGAAAGACTTCAGCTCCCGGTTGGAGATTTCAAGTTCCGCGGTCCGTTCTGCCACCCGCCTTTCAAGAGCGGCATTGAGGCGGCGCACCTCCTCCTCGGCAATCTGCCGCTCTCGGATTTCCGCCTCCAACTGCCGGTTGGCATCTTCCAGGTCCGCCGTCCGCAACCGGACTTCCTGACGCAACAATGCCGGCTGCCTCAACATCAGATAGGCGAGAAGCGCCAGGATACCGCTGACGCACCCCACAAGAAGGTATTTAAGGGGAAGTAATGGTGACTGCGTCCATCCGCGCTTCGGCGCCACGGCCAGCTTCCATTTGCCGTTGGGAACCTCGATGATGCTTTCCACCGGCTCCTGTAGCGAACCGCCGGCGGTGGCGAAGGATTCCCACTTCCCGGTATCCGGATTAAGCCTGGCAAGTTCGTACCCATACCCACCTTTTTCGAGGTCGTCCAGATTGCTCGCCGCAAGCAGGTCATGGAGGTGCATCAACACGTTGACAAAACCCCAGAAATGCTCCCCTTGCTCCTGCCCCGGGACGAAAACCGCCAGCCGGCCGATGACCCCTACTCCCCCCTGCCGCAACTCGAAGGGACCGGCAAGGGCCATTCGCCGGCTCTCGACTGCGCGCAGCGCCTCGGTACGGCGCAGGGGGTCTTTGAGCAGATTGTGGCCAAGGGCCTTTTCGTTGCCTGCCAGGGGATAAATTTTGGTAAGAATCCCCTCCGGCGCAAGCTGGAGGCTGTTGATCCCGCCATAGACCCGGATCATCTCGGCGGCCAGGGAATCGAAATCCCTGATGGTACCGGACTGCTGGATAATGGCCGAAAGGGCATAGGTGGCGGAGAGAGAACCGGATATCTGACGCTCCAGCGAATAGGCTGAACCTGCGGCAAGCTGGGCCACGTTACTGCGCTGCTCATGGCGGCGCCAATGCTCAACCTGATACACATAGGCGGAACCGGCTCCCGTAAAAAGTACGAAGAGCAGTATCGCTCCCCCTATCGGCCCCCAGTTTCCCATGCCTGAATCCCCCGCCCGGCTGTCAGAGATGCCTCTCGCAAAACGCAGCAGCCGACCTCATCCAAGAGTAAAGAAGAAGGTGGCCCCTTTGCCGACAGCTCCTTCGGCCCAGATTCGCCCTCCATGGCGGATGATTATCCGCTGCACCGTGGCTAGTCCGATGCCAGTCCCATCGAACTCCGAAGCGGTATGAAGACGCTGAAACACCCCGAAGAGCCTGTCGTAGTACTTCATGTCGAATCCGGCGCCGTTATCCCTGATGAAGAAAACCCGTTCACCCCCGCGCTCATGGGAACCGAACTCGATCAGGGCATTCTCGGTTCCGGCGGAATATTTCCAGGCATTACCCAGGAGATTTTCGAAGGCAACCCGCAATAGCCCCGCATCACCTGACGCCATAATACCGTCTGCAATTATGAAGGTCGCTGACCGGCCGGGATCGCCCCCCCGGAGTTCAGCGGCAATCTCCCGTACCATATCGCTGAGATCGATACTTTGCCGGACCAGTTCGCCACGATTCACCCGGGACAGCTCGAAGAGGTGGCCGATGAGTTCATTCATACGGTCGCCGGCCTTGCAGATCCGCTTCAGCAACTGCATGCCGTTCTCATCCAGGGAACCGGCATGCTCTTCCCTGAAAATCCGGATGATGTCTTCGATGTTGCGCAGGGGAGCCTGCAAATCGTGAGAAACCGAGTGGCTGAACGATTCCAGTTCCTGGTGCGCCGTTGCCAGCTGGGAGGTTCGCTCGGCTACCCGCTGCTCCAACTCGGCATTGAAACGCCGCACCTCCGCCTCGACCATTGCCCGCTCGCGGGCTTCTCCTTCCAGCCGGTTCCGTGCCGCCCGGAGTTCGGCCGTCCGTTTCGCCACCTCTTGCCGCAACAGCTCGGGCCGGCGTTGCACCACATAGGTGAGACCGGCAAGGGCGAGGCTGAAGACTAAAACCATGGAGCCGTAAAAGATGATGTCGGAGACCTTGAACCACCCTGCCGTCGGCGACACAGAAAGAACCCATCTGCCGTTGGGAACGTCAAAGGCGAATTCAACCGGATCGACGGGGGCAATGCCGCCCCCCCGTGTGAAGACTATTCTTTCTCCGGTACCGGGATTAATCCGGGAGACCTGGTACACGTAGCCGTTCTTTGCAAGCAGACCGAGATTGCTTGCCCCCTTCAAGGTCTGCAGGCGGATAATCGCCGCAGCAAATCCCCAGAACCGCTCACCTCCCCGGCCGTCAGGAAGAAACACCGCCTGTCTTCCAACAACCGCCACCCCTCCCTGTATGAGTTCGAAAGGACCGTCGAGCGTCAACCGGCGCGAATTTATGGTCCTCTCTGCCTCGATGCGCCGGGCCGGGTCGCCCAGGATATTGAAACCGACGGCCCTCTCGTTGCCGGCCAGGGGGTAGACCTGGGAGATAACCCCATCCGGCACCAGCTGGAGGGCATCTATCCCCCCGTAGACGTTGATCATCCCGGCGGCGAGGGCATCGAAATCTTCAATCCTGCCGTTTTGCCGCAGAATCGCGGCAAGGGCATTGGTGGCCGACAGGGAGCGGAAGAGCTGGCGCTCCAATGAACGGGCGGCGTTTGCCGCAATCCGCGACACGGTCTGCCGGCGCTCCTGCTTCTGCGCCCGCAACCGCTCGCCGGCAAACAGTGCACCTGTCCCCATAAAAATGAGAAACACCAGCAGGGCCCATTGGGCTGCCCTGTTCAAGCGCACCGGTTTTTCTCCGTTTCACGCTCCATGGCAAACCGTTATCAACCGCAGGGCAGTCCTGAGACCGGCCCTACGCATCACCTTTCTTTACGTAGTTCAGGGTCCCTCCGGTCAACAGTTCCTGCCTCTGCCGGTCGGAAACATCCAGGACAGTGATGATCTCCCGCCCATCCACCAGCACCGGAATTTCCACGGCACCGGAAGCCACGAGCCGGCGTACATCGGGAAATATCAGCCGATCCCCCTGTTTCAGGAGATCATAATCGGCGGCATTTTTGAAGATGAGGGGCAGGATGCCGAAGTTGACCAGGTTCGCCTTGTGGATCCGCGCGAAGCTCTTGACGATCTTTGCCCGGATACCGAGATACCGCGGCGCCAGGGCCGCATGCTCCCGGCTCGACCCCTGGCCGTAGTTCTCTCCGCCGATGACCACACCGTTTCCCTTCTCCCTGGCCCGCTTGTGGAAATCAGGGTCCAGCTGTTCAAAGACGAATTGGCTGATGGCCGGGATATTGCTCCGGTACGGCAGCACCTTGTTCCCCGCAGGCATAATGGTATCGGTGGAGATATTGTCCCCCACCGTGAAAATGACCTCAGCCTCCAGGGTTTCCGGAAGCTCTTCGAAGTCAGGGAACGGGACGATGTTGGGACCGGTGACGATCTCCACCGTTTTCGCCTCCTCCGGCGGCAGGGGAAAGATGATGCTGGAGTCGTCCAGCACGTACTTCGCCGGGTTTTGGACGTCGGGCCACGCCATAAGGCTTTCCAGCTTCCGGGGGTCGGTGACTTCGCCGAAAATGCCGGCGGCGGCCGCCGTTTCGGGGGAGCAGAGGTAGACCTTGTCGTCCTTGGTGCCGCTGCGGCCGGGGAAGTTGCGGGGGAAAGTGCGGAGGCTCACCTGGTTGGTTCCCGGCGCCTGCCCCATGCCGATGCACCCCAGGCACCCCGGCTGATGAATCTGGGCCCCGGCCAGGAGGAGCATCATGATCCCACCCTGGTCGGCCACGTTTTCCAGCACCTGGCGGCTGCCGGGGTTCACGTTGAAGGAGACGTGAGATGCCACGCGCCGGCCATCCAGTATGCGGCAGACGGTCATTAGATCCCGGAAAGCGGAGTTGGCGGAACTCCCCACCAGGACCTGATCCACCTTGAGCCCTTCCAGATCGGCCACCCGCACCACGTTGTCCGGTGACGACGGCTGGGCGATTAGGGGCTCCACGGTGGCAAGATCGATTTCCTCGTATTCGTCGTAGGTGGCGTCGGGGTCGGCGGCAAGCTCTTGCCAGACCTGGCCCCGCCCCTGGGCCTCCAGGAATTCGCGAGTCCGGTGGTCCGAGGGGAAGAGGGAGGTGGTGGCCCCCAGCTCCGCCCCCATGTTGCCGATTATGGCCCGATCCGTGGCCGAGAGGGTCGCCACGCCGGGGCCGTAGTACTCGATGATTTTCCCGACTCCCCCCTTCACCGTGTGGCGGCGGAGCATCTCAAGGATCACATCCTTGGCCGAGACCCACGGCTGGAGCCGGCCAGTGAGCTTCACCCCCCAGATCTTCGGGCAGGGGAGATGGAACGGGTGCCCCGCCATGGCCAGAGAGACGTCGAGCCCCCCGGCGCCCATGGCGATCATGGCAAGACCGGCGGCGGAGGTGGTGTGGGAGTCGGCCCCCAGCATGGTCTTGCCCGGCACGCCGAAGCGCTCCAGGTGCACCTGGTGGGAGACCCCGTTCCCCGGCTTGGAAACGTGGATGCCGAACCGCTGGGCCGCGGTCATGAGAAATATATGGTCATCAGCATTGCGGTTGTCGGTCTGGAGGAGGTTATGGTCGATGTACTGGGCCGCCAGCTCCACCTTCACCCGGTCCACCCCCATGGCGATGAACTCCAGCATCGCCATGGTGCCGGTGGCGTCCTGCAGCAGCGCGTGGTCGATCTTCAGGGCGATCTCGGTGCCCGGTTTCAACTCACCCTTCACGAGGTGCGCTTCGAGAATCTTCGTTGCGAGATTTTTTCCCATGGGAACCTCCGTGTTCACGCATGTATCGCCCGTTTTTCCACGTCCAGAGCCGCTTCCTTCATGGCTTCGGCCAGGGTCGGGTGAGCATGGAAGGTCATGGCGATGTCGGCGGCGCTGCCGCCGTAGGTCATGACGGTGACCGCCTCGGCGATGAGATCCGAGGCCCGGGGGCCGATTACGTGGATGCCCAGAACCCGGCCGCTGTCGGGAGTGGCGAGGATCTTCACGAACCCTTCGGTTTCGTCCATGCACTTGGCCCGGCCATTGGCCATGAAGGGGCTCTTGCCGACCCGGTACTCTATTCCGTCGGCCTTGAGCTCCTCCTCGGTCCGTCCCACGCCGGCCGCCTCGGGCCACGTATATACGATACCAGGGATGAAGGCGTAGTCCACCACCGAATCCTGGCCCGCGAGCCGCTCGGCAAAGACTTCCCCCTCGGCCATGGCCTTGTGGGCGAGCATGGGGCCGGGGATAAGGTCGCCGATGGCGTAAATTCCCTGAACGGAGGTCTGGTAGTTGTCATCCACCTTGACCCGCCCCCCTTCCAGCCCCACTCCAAGCTCCTCCAGGCCAAACCCCGCAGTAACCGGACGCCGCCCCGCCGCCACCAGCACCTTGTCGCAGACTATTTCCTCCTTGGCGCCTCCCGCTTCTACGGTGACCACCACCTTCCCGTCCCGTTTGGCAAACCCGGTCACTTTGGTTTCCATCCGGAAGGCGATACCCTGTTTTTTCAAGGAGCGCATGAGCGTATCGGCCACCTGGCCGTCGGTATTGGGGAGCATCTTGGGGAGCATCTCCACCACCGTCACCTGGCTCCCGAGCCGCCGCCAGACCGAACCCAGTTCCAGGCCGATGTACCCCGCCCCCACCACCAGGAGGTGTTCCGGCACCCGGTCGAAGGCAAGGGCCTCCCGGGCGCTCACCACCGTTTCGCCGTCGAAGGGCATGAACGGTATCGGCACCGCCTCGCTCCCCGTGGCCAGCAGTACCCGCTTCCCCCGGAGCTGTTGCGTCCCCTCCGGCGTGGTCACTTCGACCCCATGGGCACCGTCCCGCTCGCCCGTAAGCCGGGCCGCCCCCTGCACCCGCTCAATCTTGTTCTTCTTGAGGAGAAAGGCAACGCCGTCGGTCAGCTTCTTCACCACCTCGTCCTTGCGGGCCATCATCCGGGCCAGGTCGAGCCGCGGCGGATCGATGGCAATGCCGTGGCCGGCGAACCTGTCCCGGGCCAGGGCAAAGAGCTCCGATGAGTCCAGGAGCGCCTTGCTGGGGATGCACCCCTCATTGAGGCAGACCCCGCCCATGGTTTCCCGCTTTTCCACCACCGCCACGGTCATGCCGAGCTGGGCCGCCCGGATGGCGGCCACGTACCCACCGGGGCCGGCGCCGATAACGATGAGGTCGTAAATATGTTCTGCCATGATTCCTCCCGGATTACTGGTCGTTGCTATCCCTCAAGAAAGAGCTCCTCCGGCTCTTCCACATACTCCTTGATCTTTTTCAGGAACCCCACCGCCTCTCGGCCGTCGATGATCCGGTGATCGTAGGATAGGGCCAGGTACATCATGGGGCGGATGACGACCTGGCCATCACGGACCACAGGGCGTTCCTGGACGGAATGCATGCCGAGAACGCCGCTCTGGGGCGGATTGAGGATGGGGGTGGAAAGGAGGGAGCCGTAGACTCCGCCGTTGGAGATGCTGAAGGTCCCCCCCTGGAGATCCGACAACTCCAGCTGGTTGGTCTTGATCTTCTCCACGAACCCGGCGATGGCCGCCTCGATTTCGGCGAAGGAGAGCCGGTCGGCATCACGGATGACCGGCACCACCAGCCCCTTCTCGGCGCCGATGGCGATGCCGATATGATAGTAGTGGTGGTGGACGATGTCATTGCCGTCGATGGAGGCGTTCACCGCCGGAAACTCCTTCAGAGCCTCCACGCACGCCTTCACGAAGAATGACATGAAGCCGAGAGAGACCCCGTGCTTCTTCTGGAAGTGCTCCTTGTACTTTTTCCTCAGCTCCATGACCCGTCCCAGGTCCGCCTCGTTGAAGGTGGTGAGCATGGCGGTCTGCTGCCGGACGGCCAGGAGCCGCTCGGCGATCCTCTTGCGGATGGGGGTCATGGGGGTGCGGGTGACGCGCTCAGCCTCAGCCGACGGCTCCTTCGGCTCGGTCGACGGCTGGGCCGCGCTAACCGCGGATGCTTCCGGTGCAAAGAGTTGCGGCTGTCCACCCTCTTTCAGCAGATCATCCACCGTCACCCGCCCGCCCCGGCCGGTCCCTTGCAGCGTATCCGGGCTGACGCCCTTCTCCCGGGCCAGTTTCCGCACCGCCGGCGACAGGGGGGGCGTTTCATTCGGTTCTACGGCCTTGGCAGGTGCCGGAGCCTCCGCGGCCACGCTCCCCTCGGCGATGATGCCGATTACGGCACCGATCTTCACCGTGGCCCCCTCCGGCACCATGACGGTCAGAACGCCATCGGCCTCGGCGTTGATCTCCATGGTAATCTTGTCGGTCTCGATCTCGCAGACCGGCTCATCCTTTCGGACCGTTTCGCCGTTTTTCTTCAGCCATTTGCCTAAAAGGGCCTCGTAAACCGATTCGCCCACTGAAGGAACTTTTATCTCCATGTCACTCTCCGGAATTGTTGATGGCGGCAGTGATTATCCGCTCCTGCTCCTCGCCGTGGAGCCGGTGGGACCCCACCGCGGGGACGTCGTTCTCGGGGCGCCCCACGTAGCGGGGCTCCCTGCCGAGGATTTCAGCCAGATACGGCCGGATGAAGCTCCAGGCCCCCATGTTCCGGGGTTCTTCCTGGACCCAGGCCACTTCCGCCGCGTCCCGGTACGGCTTCAGCACCTCACCGAGGAGATCACTCCGCAGGGGGTAGAGCTGCTCCACCCGGACGATGGCCGTGTCCTGCCGGCCATCCTTCTCCAGCCGCTCCACCAGATCGTAGTAAATTTTCCCGGTACAGAGGAGGAGCCTCCGGGCCTTTTGGGGTGATGCTCCAGCGACTATCACCTCCCGGAACCCGGCCGCCGCGAGCTCGTCCAGCCGGGAAACGCATCGGGGATGGCGCAGCAGGCTCTTGGGGGTGAAGACCACTAGGGGCTTGCGGAACGGCTGCTTCATCTGGCGTCTCAGGAGATGGAAGAGCTGGGCCGGGGTGGAGGGATAGGCCACCTGCATGTTGTTGTCGGCACAGAGCTGGAGATAGCGCTCGATGCGGGCGCTGGAGTGCTCGGCCCCCTGTCCCTCGAAGCCGTGGGGGAGGAAGAGGACCAGACCGCTTACCCGCTGCCACTTGGATTCGCCCCCGGCAATGAACTGATCGATGATGACCTGGGCGCCGTTGGCGAAGTCGCCGAACTGGGCCTCCCAGACGACGAGGGCCTCCGGCGCCTCCACCGAGTAGCCGTATTCGAAGCCGAGGACCGCGAACTCGGAGAGCATGCTGTCCCATGCCTGGAAGGATGCCCCCTGGGCCGCCACGGCGGAGAGGGGGACATGGGGCGCGCCGGTGTTCATGTCATGGATAGCGGCGTGACGGTGCCCGAAGGTACCCCGCCTGGTATCCTCGCCGGAGAGCCGGACGGAGACACCCTCGGCCAGGAGCGTCCCATAGGCCAGGGTTTCGGCATTGCCCCAGTCGATCCCTTCTCCCCGCTCGACGGCATCCCGCCGTTTGTCCAGAAGCGCCGCAACTTTGGGATGGCTGGAGAATCCTTCGGGAATGGCGGCGAGCCGCCCTGCCAGCTCCTGCAGCATATCTTGGGAAACGCCTGTTTCCACGGAACCGGGGCTGAAATCACGCCGGTACTGTTCCCATTTCCCTTCGAAGCCGCCGGCAACAGTACGGGGCGGAGCGCCCAAAGCGGCGTCAAGGCGCTGTGTCATGGCGGACGCACGGGCCGCAATCTCGTCCCCCACGAATCCTTCATTTTTCAGGCGGGCGGCATACAATTCATGCACCGGGGGGCGGTCCTTGATGAGGCTGTACATGGCGGGCTGGGTGAAGTAGGGCTCGTCACCCTCGTTGTGGCCGTGGCGACGGTAGCAGATAATCTCAATCACCACGTCGGTGCCGAAGGCCTGCCGGTAATCCAGGGCGAGCCGCGCCACATGGACCGCCGCCTCCGGATCCTCGCCGTGGACGTGGAAGACCGGCGCCGCCACCATCTTGGCCACGTCGGTGGCGTAGAGGGACGAACGGGCATCGGCCGGCAGCGTGGTGAAACCGATCTGGTTGTTGATGACAATGTGGATGGTGCCGCCGGTCCGGTAGCCATCCAACTGGGATAGGTTAAGGGTCTCGGCCACCACCCCCTGGCCGGCGAAGGCGGCGTCGCCGTGGATCAGCACCGGGAGCACCCGCTGGTGGCTCCCGGCTCCGGCGGCGTCCTGGCGGGCACGGCACTTCCCTTCCACCACCGGGTCCACCGCCTCCAGATGCGAGGGGTTGAAGGCCAGGGTGAGATGGATGGCACGGCCGTCCGGCAGCTCCCGGTCCAGGGAAAATCCCTTGTGGTACTTCACGTCGCCATCCCCCACGATCCCCGCGTTGTCGGCGAACTCCGCAAAAATGTTCTCCAGGGGCTTGCCGAGGATGTTCGCCAGGACATTGAGCCTCCCCCGGTGGGCCATCCCCAGGATGAGATCGGTGACGCCATGCTCCGCGGCCCGCGCCACCACCCCATCCAGGAACGGGATGAGGGTCTCGCCCCCTTCAAGGGAAAAGCGCTTCTGCCCCAGGAACTTGCGGTGGAGGAATTCCTCGAAGAGGGCCGCCTCCTGGAGGGAGCCGAGGATGTGGAGTTTCTCTTCCCGGGAGAATGCGGAGCGGTTGCGGACCGGCTCCATCCGCTCCATGAGCCAGGTTCGCACGGCGGGGTCCTGGATGTGCATGAACTCAACGCCGACGGAGCGGCAATAGGTTTCCCGCAGGGTTTCGAGAATCTCCCGCAGCGTCGCCTCCGGCTTCAGGAAGCGGCGGGGATGAAAGGTCCGGTCGAGATCGCTCTCATGCAGGTCGTAGTGATCGAGGGCCAGGAGCGGATGCTCCAGCTTGCAGGGGGAAAGGGGGTCAGTGCAGGACAGGAGGTGCCCCAGGTCACGGTAGCGGTAAATGAGGGAGTCCACCGCCGACTGTCTGGCGGCAAGCTCGGGGGAAAGGTCCTCGCCGCCGGACATCCCCTGTCCCAGCTCGAAGCCACGGAAAAAGGCCTGCCACTGGGGGGAGACGGCGGCGGGATCGTCGCGCCACTGCAGATAGAGGGATTCGATGAACTCCGGATCGGCCCCTGGGATAATGGTCATGGATGCTTCCTCTCGACGGGTTAACGCCGAAAGTATAGCAGAGGGAGGAGGGGTTTCAACGCAGACGGTCGCTTACTGCCGACCTTTTCACCCGCTAAGGGGCCGACAGTCAGCCGAGCTTCCGTACAACCAGGCGCAGAAGGATCGAGTTGGTAACCACCGACACCGACGAGAAGGCCATGGCGAGCCCGGCATATTCCGGCTTGAGGGTGATGCCGAAGGGGTAGTAGAGGACCCCAGCCGCCACGGGGATGCCGATGATGTTGTAGAAGAGTGCCCAGAAAAGGTTCTGCTTAACCTTGGCAAGGGTGGCCCGGCCGAGGCGGATGGCCCGTACCACGTCCATGAGGTCGTCACGGACGAGGATCACGTCGCCGGTCTCCTTGGCCACGTCGGTGCCGCCGCCGATGGCTATTCCCACGTCGGCCCGGGCCAGAGCCGGGGCGTCGTTGATTCCGTCACCCACCATGGCGGTGAACAGCCCCCGGGCCTGGTACTCCTTGACAACTTCCTGCTTGCGGCCGGGAAGGACTTCCGCCTCGAAGCCGTCAACCCCTGCCTCCCGAGCCACAGAGGCAGCCACGTCGCGGTGGTCGCCGGTAATCATGAAGGTGGCAATCCCCATGGCTTTCATGGCTGCCACGGCCGCTGCCGAACCTTCCTTGAGCCGGTCTGCCAGGGCCGCCAAACCCACGGGCTTTCCGCCGGCCGCCACGAAGACCAGGGATTTCCCCTCCGCCGCCAACCGCCCGGCCTCGGCCGCCAGAGGCGCCGTCGCAATTCCCGCCTCCTCCAGAAAGCGGGCATTGCCGGCCAAGACCGGCTCACCGGCCACGGTGCAGGCAACGCCACCCCCTTCGATCTCCCGGCAGTCGGCCGCTTCTTCCGGTGCCACGCCCCGCTCTGCGGCGCCGGCCACGGCAGCCTGGGCCAGGGGGTGGGTGGAGCGGGACTCTGCCGAGGCAAGAAGCTTCAGGAGCCTGGCTTCCGTTTCTCCCGGCGCCGCCACGAGGTCGGTAAGGGTCGGCTCCCCCCGGGTAAGAGTACCGGTCTTGTCCAGGAGAATCGCCCGGACCATGGAGATGTTCTCCAGCACCGATCCCCGCTTCACGAGGATGCCGCGGCCGAGCCCTACGCCGCTCCCCACCATGATGGCGGTAGGTGTGGCGAGCCCCATGGCACAGGGGCATGCGATGACCACCACGGCGATGGCCAGCTTGAAGGCGAAGAGGAACTCGGCATGGAGCCCCCAGAACCAGACCGCGAAGGTAACGAGGGCCAGGGCGATCACCACCGGCACGAATACGCCGGAAACCCGGTCGGCGAAGCGCTGGATGGGAGCCTTATCGGCCTGGGCCTCCCGCACCATCCGCACGATCTGTGAAAGGAGGGTCTCTTCGCCGATGCGGGTGGCCCGTACCGTGAGGACGCCGCTTCTGTTCACCGTGGCCCCGGTGACCGGGTCCCCCGCCTTCTTCGCCACCGGCACCGACTCGCCGGTGACCATGGACTCGTCCACGGTGGAGCTCCCCTCCACCACCTCCCCGTCCACGGGAAGTGTCTCGCCGGAAAATACCCGCACCAGGTCCCCCACCCGGACGGCGGAGGCCGGCACCTCCCGCTCACCTTCCGGCGTCACCAGCCGCGCCTTGTCGGCCTGGAGCCGCAGGAGCTTCTTCAGAGCCTCCCCGGCCTTCCCCCGAGCCCGGGCCTCCAGGTACTTGCCGAAGCGGATGAAGGCGATGAGCATGGCCGAGGTTTCGAAAAAGACGTGCCCCCCATGCTCCCCGAAGGTGCCGAAGAAGGCGAAGAGGGAGTAGAAGTAGGCGGCGGAGGTCCCCAGCGCCACCAGTACATCCATGTTGGCGCTCTTGTTTTTCAAGGCGAACCAGCTCCCCCGGTAGAAGGTGAGCCCCGCCGAGAACTGGACGATGGTGGCCAGGATCAGGTTCATCCACCCCACGGCCCTGTTGTCGTGCATGGTCATGGTGAGCATGATGGGGAGCGACAGGAGGGCGCTCAGGATGAACCAGTTCCGCTGGGAGAGGAGCTCCGAGGTGGCTTCGACGCCACCCTTTTCAGGCTCCACAGGGGTGTACCCGGCATCTGTCACCAGGGCGAAAATGTCGGCCCGGCCGATTCTGGAAGGATCGAACCGCACCAGGGCCTCCTCCTGGGCCAGGTTCACCACGGCGGCGCTGACGGCAGGACTTGAGAGGAGCTTCTTCTCCAGGTTAGCGACGCAGGAGGCGCAATGGAGCCCACGGACCCCGAAGCGGAGCTCGCCGGCCGCCGCCGTGCGTCGCGTCCCGTACCCCAGCTCCTTCACCCGGGCCGCGATGGCATCATCCGAAACTGCAGTCTCGTCGAACTCCACTGCCAGCTCCTCGGTGGCAAAGTTCACCACCGCCATGCCGACGCCATCCATATGTGCCACTTCCTTCTCGATCCGGGCCGCGCACCCGGCGCAATGCATGCCGGTTATGCCGAACATCACCTTACGCATCCCTGCCCCCTTCCACCAGATACCCCTTCAGCTCTACGGCGCAGATTTTCACCACCGCCGTCACCGGTACCGCAAGCACCATCCCCCAGAATCCCATGAGTTCACCAAGGGCCATGAGAGCGAATATGACCGCCAGGGGGTTGAGCCTCAATGTCCCCCTCATGAGAAGTGGTTTTACGAGGTTACCCTCTATTATAACGAAGATAACGAAATAGACGGCGCAGACCAGCGGAATAATCCAGAGGTTCCCTGTTTCGGCGTACCCCATTAGGGCTGGAGGTATTACCGCAACAAGGACCCCCACGTAGGGAACCACCGACGCAAACCCGGCAACCAGGCCGTTCAGGAGAGGGAACTCAATCCGGAGAAGATAGAGCGCCATGGCCGACAGCATCCCCACCAGGAGGCAGTCGAAGAACTGGGCCAGGACGAAGCGCTCCAGCGATACCTTGATCCGGCCTCCCACAATCCGGAAGGAATGACGCTCTCGATGGGGGATGAAGCGGAGGAGCAAATCCTTGAAGAACTGCTTCGACGAGAGCATGAAAAAAACCAGAATCGGAGCGAGTACCAGGTTGAAGAGCCCGAAAAAGGCTGCCTTCAACTCATGGTACCCCTTGCCGGAAACCTCCAGGGCCAGCTTTTTGAGGGAATACTCGGCCCTGGCAATAAGCCATTCCCCCTCCGCTCCGCCGTAATAGGGGGCAAGCCGCGTCTTCCACCCCTCCATGACCATCTCCAGGTTCTGGGCATAGTGGGGAACCGCCCGGGGGAAAGCCTCCAGTTGGTGGCTCAGATACGGAATGAGCGCAAAGAGCGAAAAGAATATCAGCACCGCGATACAGAGATAGAGGATCGCAATGGCGGGGAGGCGTCCGAGCCCCTTGCTCTCCAGGTATTTCATGAATGGGTTCAGCAGGTAGGCGATGACAAGCGAGGTAAGGATGGCCGAGAGGCTGTGCCGGGCCACATGCCCCGCCAGGAGCACCACCCCCAGGATTCCGGCCAGGAACCAGGCGATATGGGCCGCGTCCCTTGGCCGCATCTCACGCCACCCGCGAAAGATCGCCGCGCCGAATGTGGTCGGCCACGATCCGCACCGCTGCGGCAATGGGTATGGCGAGCAGAATCCCCCAGAATCCCATGAGTTCTCCGAAGAGCATGACGACAATGATCGTCACCAGGGGATTGAGGTCCATGGACTCCTTGAACACCAGGGGTTTCACCACGTAACCCTCAAGGAAATAGATGACTGCAAAGGCTCCGATTACCTGCAGAAGAACCAGCCCGCTCTGATACTGGACATAGGCAAAGAAAAGCGGCGGGAGCGTGGCAAGGATGACCCCGATGAATGGGAGGACCGACGCAAGCCCCGCAAAAATGCCGTTCATAAAGGGATAATCGATGCCTAAAACAAAGAGGGCAATGATGGAGAGAACCGCCACTATGACCGAGACCATTATCTGCCCCCGGATGTAGCCGCCGACACTGGCATTTATCTCCCTCCCCAGCGTCAGGACCGCTTCGCGCCGGGATGGTGGGAGCCAGCCGGTTATCCCTTCTTTAATCTCCTTCTTGTACCAGAGCATGAAGAAAATGAGAATTGGAGCAAGAACCAGGTTGAAGAGATTGAAGACAAAGCCGGTGGCAGCCCCATAGGCCCAGGCCCCAAGGCGGCCTGCCAGCTTGTCGAGCTGAGAGGTTGCCGTCTCCAGGAGCCAGCGCCACTCATCGGCTGCGGAGGAGGGGACCAGCTGCATCTTCCAGGCAAGGACGATATCTTTCCCTTTCTGGAGATAGGCGGGCAGCCCGGTGAGAAATGCTTCCCAGCGAAGGCTGGCAAAGGGGACGATGAAGGCGACGAAGAACACCGACAGAATCGTTAGGACGAGGTAGAGGGCAATGATACCCCAGGGACGGCGGAGGCCGCGGCGCTCCAGTATGACCACGAGGGGATCGAAGAGATAGGCAAAGACGAAGGAAAGCAGGAAGCAGGAAAGCGTGTGCCTGGTGGCGTAACCTGTTGCAATCACGGCCGCTGCGGCAAGGAGCCAGATAATCCCCTTCTGTGCGGCCGATGCGTTCTCTCCCATGGTTGCCCCCGCTCCCGCGACACCGGAAGTCTGCTAAAATTCCTCTTCAGTGCTGAAAAGATCGTGTTCTTCGAGCCAGTGCCGGATCCGTGCCGAAATAGTCTCTTCCTTCATGGCCATGTAGCGGTCGAACTCCTCCGGATAGAAGGACAGAATCTCGTCCAGCTTCCCGTAGGGCTTTTTCCCCTCGAAGGTCCGTTCGAGCATCCGCTTCAACCCGTCGTTATCTACTCCGCGAATAAACTCGTGCAGCAGCAGGCGCTCCTGATCGTAGTCGAAGCAGGGAATCCGGAGAAAGCGTTCGCCGCTCTCCTCAAGATCACTCCAGAACTCATCGTCATCATATTCGCTCGGCACGGAGAAAATTTCCCCCGTCTCCCGGTCGAGGAAGAAAAGGACTTCCACATCCGGATTATCAAAGGCCTCCAGGAGATCTTCCCATGCTATCTCCACTTCCCGCATGAACCCCATGGCTACCCCACATCTCTCTCAGTCTTTACCTTTGCACGGCTTTTGTTCTATAGTGCCGCCATGCACGCTATATTTATCGCCGACGCCCACCTGCAACACGAAGGGGACGAAAACTACCAGCTACTCATGGAATTTCTGGACGGACTCAAGGGATCCATCGACACCCTCTTCATCCTGGGAGACCTCTTCGAGTTCTGGGTAGGCTATGAAACTGTCCCCTTCACCCACTATCTCCCCATTCTGGCCCGGCTGGAAGAACTGGTCAAAAGCGGCGTTGAAATCGTCTATGTGGAAGGAAACCACGATTTCAACATGGGACCGTTCTTTACCAGAACTCTAGGCGCCCGCGTCTATCCCGATTCGGCGACCATACCCATTGAAGGGAAAAACGTCTATCTCTGCCACGGCGACAACGTGAACAGCCGGGATTACTCGCACCGGCTCCTGCGCTGGGTCCTCCACAGCCCCATCATCCCTGTGGCCACCCATATCATTCCCCCCGCCGTTGCCTCATGGATCGCCGAAAAGATGTCCGCGCAAAGCAAAAAGAAGCATGGCCGGCGCCGGCATCAATGGGACTATACTGCGCTTTTGCGCTCCTTTGCGGCAGAGCGGTTCAGGGAGGGGTGTGACGTGGTCGTCTCGGGACATTTCCACATCCCGTTCAAGGATGAAGCCGACGGCACAGTTCTTCTCTCCCTGGGAGACTGGATCACCCATTTTACCTATGGGGAATGGCGGGACGGCGTGTTGTCGCTGAAACGATACCGGGACCTGGAACCGGGGGCCGGTGACCGGTAAAAGCTGTCACTTCCGTTCTAGACCGAACAGTTCCAGATATTTCTCCACCCGCTCCTCCAGGGTCGGCGCCGCCACCATGGAGCAGATCGCGTCGGGAAGGTACCCCCGGCATACCGCGGGACGCTCATCGTAAATGGTGCAAAGCCCTGATGCGTCCAGATGACAGCACGGCACCCCGGCCGGCTTCCCGAGCGTAGAAATGTCAGGGGCAGTACAACAGGTGCCGCAGCGAAGACACTGCATCAATCCAACCGATTAAGTGATAATTTCTTGCCGGAACCCGCCCCGATCACCGATAACGCCATTAACGCCGGCTTTCCGGTCCCCGCAAGAAGAACGCCTCAAGAGCCTGCTCGCCAAGATAGGGCGCCTTTATTTTCCACTTGTCGGGATTGACCACAAGGGCGGCAAGCGCAATCTGGGGATTTTCAATGGGGGCATAGGCGGCAAACCAGCTGTAATGGCCCTCTGGATCGGTTCCGTTGATGGAACCGGTCTTGGCGGCAATGTTGATATTGGCGATCTTGGGACGGCCATGGCTGTCATGGAATGCCCGGCGGGAAGTTCCTCTGGTAACCGAAGAAGAGAGCATCTGCGAAAGCTGCGCCGTTACCTCGGGAGCCGCTATGGAGCGGATGGTACGGGGCACGTGGGTGTAGGTAACCTTGTCTTTCGTGTTTCTGATCTCATCGACAAGGGAGGGGGCAAGCATAGTACCGCCGTTGGCGATGGCTGCCATCATGACAGCGGCATGGACCGGGGAAATCTTCACCTCGCGGCCAAGACCGGCTCCCATGAGCCGAAGGTCGTCTTCGGTCTGGGGGTGCTCCGCCTTGCTCGGCTGGACAGGTGTTCCGGGCAACAGGTAGTGGTTGAAACCGTAGCGCTCAGCGCAGCGAAGCACCGACTCCCGCCCCGCTATGTCGCTGGCGAGTCTCCCGAAAACCGGATTGACCGACTTGCCCATGGCGGTCGTAAGATCCATCTCCTGGGCTCCCCTTTTGGGAAGGGTGCTCCAGTAACGGGAACTTTCCGAATAGAGCCCCCCCCGGAACGGAATCACCGTATCGGGGGTAACCTTCCCCTGCTCAAGGGCCGCCGTGGCGGTGACTATCTTGAAGAGGGAGGCCATGGGGTAGACGCCATAGTAAGCCCGTTCCGCCCATGCCGGCGACAGGGACGAATGGGAAGCCAAGGCAAGGACTTTGCCGGTCTTAGGCTCGATTGCCACAAACACCCCGTAGGGGACGTCGAACTGGGCCATGACCTGCTCAACCCGCTGCTGGAGCTCGTTGTCTATGGAATAGACGATAGTCCCCCCTTCGGGAATTGGGGCCGTGAAGCGGTTCCCGTCGAAACGGGCCGAGGGGAGAAGTCCTGCACCAAGACGGAAGGAACTGAAAACATCGAGATCGCGGGGAAGCTTTGCTGTCGAATCCGTATCCTGACTGGTGCTGGAAACGGCCGGGCGCCCGGAAAAAACTGACGAGAATATCGGATAGGACGCGATAACCGCCGCAAGCAGCGGAAGCATGACGCGAAGCCGCGTTTTGCGGGGTTTCGGCTCTTCGAGCCTCCTGAAGGAATTACGGGGAGCAGCTTTCTGCCGCCTCTTGAGAGAGGAAAGAGAAAAACGGCCCTTGCTGGTCAAATGCTTGAAATCTTGCATATATTATAAAAAACGAGTCTCGTGTCCCGGACAGCGGAAAATGGCGTTAATGCGGTAATTCACGGTTGTTACACTGCCGTCACTATATGCAAAACCCCTCTTCTTGTCAACGACGGCCCCAGTTATCACCCTCTCATGAAACACGCTCCAGAGAGCTATTGCCAGGCGCCGGCAGCCTGGACGCCAAATCCCGGAAATTCAGCTCCCCGACCGCACCCTGGACAGCTCCCTCTATGGCGTCCCACAGGTCGCTCACCACGGGAGAGCCCTCACCCTCCAAGCTCCCAGGAAGGTCAACCCCCTGACTTCTCATGGCCGAAAGTACATCCCGCACCAGTATATGCTCCAATTCCCTTGCAGGCAGACAGAGGGGATCATCACCGCACCCTGTCGCCACTATTCCGGCATCCACCAGGGATTCAAAAATTTCGCGTACCGAACGCTCGGGCACATCGAGGCGCTCGGCAAGCCCCTCCATGCTCCAGGCCGGGCGATCGTGGTGGAAAGCCAGCGCAACCTCGTAGAAAAAAGCCAGGGCCAAACGTTCGCGGGCCGCGCTGCTCAAGGCCGGGGTGCGCACCTCGCGCAGGAAGGTTCGCAGATGCTGGTGGGCATAGACCACTTCACCCCCCAGCAGGACAATGACCCAACTGGCGTAGAGCCACACCATGAAAACCGGCAGCACCGCCAGCGTGCCGTATATGGCGTTGTACTTGGCCACCCCCACCTGGAATGTGATGTACCCCCACTGCGCCCCCTGCCAGAGGGTTCCGGCAATGATTCCCCCCACAAGGGCCGACCGGAAGCGAATCTTGGTGTTGGGTATGAACATATAGAGGAATACGAGGGCAAGCCAGATACTGACATAGGGAACAAAATGGAAGATGAGAACCAGCAGGTCGCCAAGGTACATGGTCTTAAGCAGCCACTGGACCAGCGCCTGGTTTTCGATGGTGGTGGTAGCGCTTACCGCAGCCAGGAGAAGAATCGGCCCGCTTACCAACACGCTCAGGTAATCGCTGAATTTGCGGTAAAGGGAGCGAGTTTCCCTGACCCCCCATATCGCGTTGAACGCCTCCTCCACGTTCCCCAGGAGCGTCACCACGGTAATTATGAGGGTGGCAAGGCCGACGGCGCCGAGGGAGCCCACCTTGGTGTTGTTGATATAGGTCACGATGCCGTCGACGATCTCATGGGAGCCTGCCGCCACCTGGTCGAGAATCAGGGGTTCCAGGGTATTCTGGACCCCGAACCCCTTCAGCACGGCAAAGGCAAGGGCGAAGAAGGGTACGATGGAGAGAAGCGTTGAAAAGGCGAGGGCCGACGCCCTGATGAGACACTGGTCGTCCAGAAAATCCTTTACGACCAAGGTACCTATCTGAAGCCAGCGCACCAGGCGCCCCTTGACCGGGCCCAGGGAATCAGTCTCCAGAGCCCACAGGGCATTGGTAAAAAAATCAACGATTTTGTCCACTGCTCCTGTTTTTCGCGCCATGGCCCCACCTTCCACACACACGAAAAAGCCCACGCGAAGTGGGCTCTTTCATGCTGCGATGTAAACATGCTACATCTGGCCGTACTTGTCTTTTTCCCGTTCCATCGCTTCCTTGCCGGCTTCGATGGCCGAAGTGATGATCGACTTCTTCTCGGAGATCAGATCCTTCGTCTCCTCGTAGGTATCCTTGATCTTGCTCTGGGCTTCCTTGGTGAACCCCTTGATCCTGTCGATCGCATCATCGGTCAGGTCAAGGATATTCTCCCGCATCTCCTTGCCGGTTTTCGGCGCCAGCAGGAGTCCCAGCCCCGCGCCGACCGCGGTGCCTGCCAGAAATGAGAGAAAAACCGTCCCGACACTTATCCCTTTTTCGTCGTCTGCCATGACATTACCCCCTTCTCGTAATAATTCGCTGAGTAAGAAACTTTCCTGCCGCCCGTGCGCCGGTGAGCCAGAGCGACGAAGTAGCCGCCGCATGGGCAACTGATCCGACAACGGCATTGATGGTTCGAAGGTTGCGCCCAGTATCGCCGACAGCCTCCATGAAGGTCTGCACATCCTCGCGCTTCTCGGCGATCCCTGCGGTGACCGTACGCAGTTCGGTCAGGGTCCGTTCCAGCTCGATGAGCACCGGTTTCAGTTCGCCTCCGGTCTGGCTTACGAATCCCCGCAGATCCGCCGCGGCCTTCCGGATCTCAATCAGGGTCGGGATCATGAAAGCCACCAGCACCACAAGAGCAAGGGCCAGCACAACCACGGCAATTGCAGTCACACTCATGTAGAACTTTTCCTCCAGAATGGATAAGTAATGTAAGTATAGAATAGAAGCTGGACAATGCAAGCATCCGGCCAGGGACGGAAGTGGGGGTCACTATACCCCATCCCCCGCGGCGTTTGCAAACGAAATGCTCAGCAGTGGCGCGGAGTTCGCCCCATGCGCCGCCGTAAATTTTCATTTGACAAACCCCGGAAGCTTTCGTATTCTCTCATGAAAACCAAATAGATACGCATTCTTATCAAGAGTGGTGGAGGGACAGGCCCTGCGAAACCACAGCAACCGGCCTTTTCCGGCTCGCATTCGATCTCGAAGACGAACCGGAAGGTGTCAGGTGCTAAATCCTGCCGGCAGGCGAAGATGAGAACGGCGCTTAATAACAGCCATAACTGTAAAAAAGCCCCTTCTCGCCACCGCGGGAAGGGGCTTTGCTTTTACAACCGCTGAATCAGGATTGACGAATGTCCGTCGGCATCGTGCAAAATAAATCTGTGACCTTCGACTCCGAACTCCGGCTGGAGAGCGGCCGTATCCTCGGCCCAATCACGCTGGCCTACGAGACCTACGGCGAGCTCAATGCCGAGCGCTCCAACGCGATACTGGTTGCCCACGCCTGGACCGGCGACGCCCATCTGGCCGGAAAGCACAGCGAAGACGACACGAAACCGGGATGGTGGGACGCAATCGTCGGACCGGGGCGGCTTTTGGACACCGACCGCTGGTTCGTCATCTGCTCAAACGTAATCGGCTCCTGCTACGGCTCCACGGGACCCGCCTCCATCAACCCCAGGACCGGCAAGCGCTACAATCTCTCGTTCCCGGTCATAACCGTCCGCGACATGGTCAAGGCCCAGGCCCTGTTGCTGGATTACCTGGGAATAGACCGGCTCGTAACCGTGCTTGGGGGAAGCATGGGGGGGATGCAGGCCCTGGAATGGGCCACCCAGTTCCCCGACCGGGTCCGCTCGGCAATCGCCCTGGCCACCACAAGCCGCCCATCTCCCCAGGCCATCTCCCTGAACGCCGTGGCCCGCTGGGCAATCTTCAATGACCCCACCTGGAAAAAGGGTGAGTACCGGAAAAATCCGAAGGACGGCCTGGCCCTGGCCCGGGGAATCGGGCACATAGCCTTTCTCTCCGACGAATCCATGTGGCAGAAGTTCGGCCGCCGCTTCAGCGCCAGGGACGGCCTCTTCGACTTCTTCGGCCAGTTCGAGGTGGAGCGCTATCTCTCCTACAACGGTTACAACTTCGTGGACCGCTTCGACACCAATTCATTCCTCTATCTGGCCAAGGCCCTCGACCTCTACGACCTGGCATGGGGGTACGAATCCCTTGAAGAGGCGTTCGGCCGGGTAAAGGCGCCGATACAGTTCTTCGCCTTCACCTCCGACTGGCTCTACCCCCCCTACCAGACCGAGGAGATGGCAAACGTCCTCCGCTCCCTCGGCAAACCGGTGGAGTACCACCTGATCGAGTCGGCCTACGGACACGACGCCTTCCTTCTGGAGCACGAGACCTTCACCCCCATGGTGCGGGAGTTTCTGGACAAGGTGGAAGAATCGCCGTAAATCAGCGCGACCGCACCCCGCAATACAGTTCGCGATACGCCGCTGCCTCCCGCTCCACCGAGAACTGCTCCCGCACCAGCCGGCTCCCCTCATCCCCAAGCTTTTGGCGCAGCGCGCCATCGCCCAGCAATTTTCCGGCTTTCTCCAGGAATTCCGCTTCGTCCCGGAACAAAAGGCCCGTTTTACCTTCCTTGACCAGCGACCGGTTGCCCTCGATGTCCGCAGCCAGCACCGGCCGGCCGAAGGCCATGGCCTCCAGAACGCTATTGGCCATTCCGCCTTCGAAAACCGAGGTATTGAGCACGACATCGGCCCGCCGGTAGAGCGCGCCGATGGCATCCCGACCGACAGCCCCCAGGTAACGGGCAAAGGAATAATGTTCCAGTTCCTCCAGCAGCTGCGCTCCGTATGCAGGATCGAGAACGGGGCCGGCCACCAGCAGTCGGATTCCGGCATCATGCCGATGGAGCTCCGCCAGTGGGGCCAGGACGAAACCGATGTTCTTTACCGGACGAAGCCCTGCCGGGAGGAAGAACACGAACTCGCCGCCATCGAAGCGCTCCTCCCCCCATGTGAAATCCTCGCCGGGAAGTTCAACCCCCTGGGGAATAATCAGGATTTTTTCCGCGAGACTCGGATGGTGGCCGGCAATACGCTGCTTTACGCTCGAATCGAAAACCACGATGGCAGCAGCGTCACGGAGTACGGCCAGGGTTTCCTCCCTCCGCCCGTCCAGCATGGCTTCATAGACATCGGAGCCGGTAATCGTGACGACATAGGCGACACCGGCGGCAGCAGCGATCTCCCTTGCCGGACGCCCCCCGTAAAAGGCATGGAAGCCATGGATGACGTCGGGGCTCGCCGGCAGGACTTCCCGGAGGATATCACCGGCAGTCAGCGCGTCGAGGGAATAGACAGCCGTCTCGCAACCGGCAGCGGCAAGGCTGCCTGCTATGCGCCTGACGGTAACGGCATTCCCCCTGACGGGTGGGTGATAATACGGTGTGATGAAGGCAATCTTCATGGTTGCGGCAGACTCCTTTCGCGGCACAGATAGTAGCCCGCCGGAGCCTTCGGATGCAAGGACAAAGCCCTTGCGCCACTGCTCCGCCTCATGATATTTTCTGCCATATATCAGAGGGAATTCAAGTCCATGAAAATAACCATCTTAGGCAGCGGAACCTCCACCGGCGTCCCCATGGTCGGCTGTCACTGTTCCGTCTGCTCGTCCAGCAACCCGAAAGACAAACGGACCCGCGCGTCCATAATGATCGAGACCGGCGGAAAGTACATCCTGGTGGACACCTCTCCCGACCTTCGCCGCCAGGCCCTCCGGCACCATATACCCCACATCGACGCGGTGCTCCTCACGCACTCCCACGCCGACCACGTGAACGGCATCGACGATCTCCGCGGCTACCACTTCATTCACCGCAGGGTGATTCCCTGCCACGGCAGCCGAACTACCATGGATGCGGTAAAAAGCAAATTTCCCTACATTTTCCGAGGCCTTGAAGCAGCCGGCTACGCCCCCCTCATGGAAGCCCACACCACAAATGATCCGTTCACCCTCTTCGGACAGACCATCGTACCGATTCACCTCTACCACGGCTCCATGCCCGCCACCGGCTATCGAATCGACGGCGCCGCCTATCTCACCGACTGCAGCCGGATTCCCGAATCTTCCCTGGCGCTCCTGACAGGCCTCGACATCCTCATTATCGACGGTCTCCGCTACACCCCCCACACAAATCACTTCAACATCGAAGGGGCGCTCAGGGTGGTTGAGCAACTGAAACCGGGACGGGCCATCCTTACCCACCTTACCCACGAGGTGGCCCACGCCGACGAGACGCGGCTCCCCGCAGGAGTTGAGTTCGCATATGACGGCATGGAGATTGCTTTGTAGCGGTAGCCTCGCCATCACACTCGATACAAGGTCCATATGCACAAAGACATCCGCCTCCACGGACATATCGACGAACGAATCGAATATTACGCCATCGTGGCGGGCGAGGATGCCCACCGGCGCTACTTTTTCAACGCCGCAAAGGGGGAAGAAGCTGAACTCCGCTTGTTCTCCCCAGGAAACGAATTCGTTATCGCCCGCAACGGCATAAGCCATGCCGGCAACGGGGGCTCCTTCTGCGAGTACATGTTCGGGGTCGATCAGCCGGTGGCCGACCTGGCGAAGGGTGACGTCATCAATCGCCTGGTGGTCTACGGCGCCCATTCCGGCGACGACAAGGGATATCTCCATTTCAGCGCACAGACCGGCGGGCATCTCGATTACGACAGGGTATTCTTCGAAGGAAATGCCGTTGCGAACTACTTTTTTTTCATTGCCTCGGAGAGTCTGGGCGCAAGCCTTCCCATGCAGCAGGAAGCAATCGTCCGGAGCATCGGTAAAGCCCTCAAGCGCTCTTCAGCAGTGGGCCTCCAGGACGAAAACGCCATTATCAACGAAGTGCTCGGGCGAATGGGCGACCCCGGCGCCCTGTTCTTCCTCTTCAAGCTGGTGAATGTCCACCATCAGGAATACTACGACACTTTCCGCAGCCTCTATTTTGCCAGCAAAAAGATTTCAGACGATGATTTCAACGGGCTTATTGCCATTGCCGACCGTCATAACATCGATCGGTACCAGCAGGAACGGATCCGCATCGATGTAATGTACAAACATCCGGCCAACCGGCGCATCGTCGACGAATACCGCAGCATTCTCATCTCGTGCCACCGCCGGGGAGAAATCAACTCCCTGGAAAACGCGCGGCTCACGCGCCTCAAGACCCTGTCGGTGCGGAACAAAATCCCCAGCGCTCTCTTCTACGCTCTCGACGACATGCTGAAAAAAGACAAAAAAATCGTTGGTGCGGAAGAGCACGAATCCATCGCCGAAACCCGTCAGATACTCGCAGGACTTTTTCTGAGAGAGCGGGACATTGAGAGCGTCATCAACCGGGACGACCTGGTAAAACTCCTCTTCGCCAAAAAACATGCATCAGAAGACCGGGACCACACCTTCGAGGAAATCCTCCTGGACGCAAGCAAACAGTGCGACGAGAGAATCCGCGACGGGGCCGACATAGCGCTCCTGGAAGGATTTTCCCATATCATCACCTATTTCGACCGGTACGACGCCACATCCCAGATGGTCAACCAGCTCGCATTCATGGAAAACGTGCGCATCTCCGAAGACATGATAAGAAGCCTGTTGGGCAACAGGTACGCATTCGAGGAACTGAAGCCGGGGCTCTTCGGAGAAGTCTTCATCGATGGGCTCATTAAAAACAAGTACCTGGGACACTACGGGCAGAGAAAAGTCGCGGCGCTCGTTACGGGTCTGCAGCTCATCGAGGAAAACCGGCTCACCGTGGCAACACTGCTGGAAGAGCTTCTGGCCATCGACCGGGAAGAGCGGCTCGCCATTGCGCTGCTCAACCAAGTGCGGGAAAGGATCAGAAACTTCTATTCCAATTACTCCACCAGGGAGGACCAGGTGGCCCTCAGACACGAAGTGACCGAGGATCTGCGCAACAGCAAGCTCATCAGCGACGGGATCCCGGATCGGCTTTTCGATGAAGCCATCGTCACCATCAAGAAAGAGGCCGTGTATCTCCATAACCTCTTCCCCCTCATCCTGGCCCGCAAAGACAGCTCCCTGCGGGAGGATTTCCTGGAGAACTCCGGTCTCGACCGCTTCTACGTGGAGGAACTGGAACGAGAATATTTCGAACTCAACCGGCTGGACATGGAGGAGTTGTACCAGATACGGAAAGGATTGAGTTGACTTCCCATTCCCCATTCCTCTACACTTTCCTCTGAGTACATTTTCTACACTCAGAGGTTCCCATGAACACCATAAAAGCACAGCTCGCCCACCTGCGCGAACGGGTAGAGGGGTACGGCAAGGAAAACCTTGAAGAGATGCTCCACGCCGTTGCCGAGGGGGTCCATCTCGTTTCGGGCCAGGACCGTGTCCGCATCTATCTGGAGGACCTGACGCGCGGCGTTCTTTCCTGCGTCTACGCATCGGGCTCCATGGCCGACGAGATCCGCTCGGTAAGCTTCCCCATCATCTCCAGGGAGACAACGGTTTCCAGCGTCTTCGTTACCCAGTACCCGGCCGAATACAGACACGCCCCAGCCGGCGGAAGCACCTTCGATAACGGCTTCGCGGAACGCTTCGCCATCGGAGTATCCTCCCTTCTGCCCGTAGTAAGTCAGGGGAAATCCATCGGCGTCACCTGCATCGACCGGTTCCAGCCAGCAGAACTGCTGCGTGGGAAAGAAAAGGCTCTTCTGGGCGAGTTCATCACCTCCGTGGCAGACCGGATAGACTCGGCCCGCATCTATCACCAGCAGCTTTTGCTGGCCCGGCGGGTCGATGAGTACAAAAAACGCGAAGCCGCCTCCTTCATGGTGCAGTCGGCGGTGCGGCTCATCGACAAATTGATGCTCGCCTCCGTCCTGGTACCGGTAACCGGCGATGACGGGACATCGCGGCTCGCCATCCTTGCCAGCCACTCGAAGGATCCCGCATTCGCTTCCCGCTATGAAGAGCAGGGTGAGATTGCGCTCCAGCGGGGCACATCACTCATCTCCCGCTTCATCGACGACAACGCGGTAATATCCGACGAGAGACTTTTGCGGCCCCTCTTCATCCCCGACCTCACCCAGCATGCACTGCAGAAGAAGGCGCTCACCGAAGAGATGTCGCTCCGTTCCCTCTATGTAGTCCCCCGCTATGAGCCGTCGAGCCGCAAGGTTATCTGCCTGGTCAACTATTTCACCCGAGAGCTCTACCGCTTCTCCGACTTTGAGATGGGGCTTCTCCAGACCCACGCCGAAATGGCTGAGCGGGCCGTGAACGAAATCGGCGGCGAGCACCTGGAGATCCGGGTCCTGGCTGAAATCACCGAACTCCTCCAGGAACGCGCCGAAGAGCTTCAGCCCTTTCTCACCAAAGTCCTCTCCAAGGCCACGGAACTCATCGGCGCCGACACGGGGAGCATCGCAATCGTGGAGGAGCGTGAGGGGGGGAAATGGCTAGTTGTGGAAGATGAAGAGGGGACCATCGTCGGGGCCAAGAACAAGGCGTGGCTGAAGAAATACATCCCACCCTTCCGGATCGGCGGGACGGAGCTTCCCCCTGAAGCGCGAAGTCTCACGGGGTACGTGGCCTGGTCGAAGCAGCCGAAAATCATCGCCCACGTGGCCGACGAGCAGAGCAGCGGAGGGTTCCACCGCTCAATGCACGAGCAGATTAAAAGCGAAATCGCCGTCCCCATCGTCTGCGACGACGAAGTAATCGCCGTGGTCTGCCTCAACTCACTGAAGCCGGCCTGGTTCACGGAGGAACACAAGCGGATCCTCCAGATCATCGAGCGGCTCACGGCCCGGCATATCTCCGACCTTCAGCGGATCGAGGGGCTCCAGAGCGAGGTAACCCGGCTCAAGTCCGACGTGGCCTACAAAGACCCCCAGATATCCTCCTACCGCCTCGGCAACATCATCGGCAACAGCCGCAAAGCCCAGGAAATAGTCGACTTCATCGAGACCGTTTCGGTCCCCCTCTTCAACCGGATCACCCTCTGGAGCAAGAATGTCCTCCAGGAGGCCACCATAGGGCTCCCCTCCATTCTGGTACTGGGGCAGACCGGCGCCGGCAAGGAGTTCTTCTTCAACAACCTCTACAACAAGCTGAACGAGATGTACCAGGAAAAGCTGAACCCCAACGGCCAGCTCCCGGTGAAGAAGACCAACATCGCTGCCTACAGCGGAGATCTCACCTACTCCGAGCTCTTCGGCCACAAGAAGGGTGCCTTCACCGGCGCCTACAGCGACCGCAAGGGAATTCTGGAAGAAGCGGCGGGAGGGATCGTGTTCCTGGACGAAATCGGCGACGCCGACCCCAAGACCCAGGTGCAACTGCTGCGCTTTCTCGACAACGGCGGGTTCGTGCGCCTCGGCGACAACCAGGACCGCTTCAGCCGGGTCCTGCTCGTGGCAGCAACCAACAAGGACCTGACCGAAGAAATCCGGATGGGAAACTTCCGGGAAGACCTCTATCACCGCCTTTCAGAGCTTTCCATGCGTGTTCCGTCCCTGAACGACCGGCGCGAGGATATCCCCGACCTCGCCACCCACTTCCTCGGCAAGCTCTACCGCACCTACCGGGGCGACGAGCCGAAAGATGACACTCCAACACTTGCCCCCGAGGCCAAGCAGATATTGATGAACCACCACTACCAGGGCAACATCCGGGAGTTGCGAAGCATCCTGCTGCGGGCACTCTTTTTCCGCAGGGGAAAAGTTCTGACCGCAGACGACATCCGCCATGCCCTGGCCGCCGGCATGCGGGAACTGCCCACTGCCAACTCCGCCCAGAAACTAAACGAACGGCTGGCAACGGAGATCATACAGCGCATCGTCAATGGCGAAACCTTCTGGGACGCAGTCTACGAACCTTACTCCGAAAATGCCATCTCCCGGGAGGTGGTGCGGCTTATCGTCGAGCGGGCAAAGGAAGCGGCAGGCAAAGCAATGCCCCAGGTGGCCCGCTATCTCAAAGCGGTGAAGGACGACGAAACGGAAAGCGCCGAAGAACGGAGAAAATTTTTCAAATTCAAGAATTTCCTGTACAAGACTGTGAAGATATGACGGGTTAAGAAAAGTTTTTAAACCTTTTGAATTCTATTTATAATTCAGTAATTTAACCATTGACTCCCTGCATAATTACCGCTAAACTTTTTGACGAGTTTGGCGGTTTTTTTATTTTTCACCCTACATATAGTCAACGATCCAGACGGATTTCAACGGAAACGAATGAATGAGTAAAAGCAAAGGCCGGCATAAACCCCGGCCTTTTTCATATCCTTAACCTGCCGTGGTTTCTGTTTGGTACGATACAAATTTACCTTTCCAAGGCTTCTTCATGGTGTGGATCACATAGAGACCCACGGCCACGATCCCGGCTCATTATGATTACGCTGATTATGTTTTCGAATGGCGGCGAGATCATGGATCCCCCCTGGGTGCTATTCGGTGGACGTTCGGGCCGTGGATTGTGCCGGGGGTGGGGATGAGTTGACCCTTCGCTCGGCGGTGCTCAAGAATCAGGGTGAGAACGTCGGTGGCGTTGAAAAGGGCTTCTTCAAGGGTGTCGCCTTCGGTAAAAACTTTCCCCTCGAAATCGGGAAAGTCTACCAGAAAGCCCCTTCCTCGACGGGGGTGAGTATCGCCGGATATTCGGTTTTCACGGTTTCCTCTTCTGATGTCGTGTTAACCACCATCCGACCGAAATCAACGCGGCCAAGTAGATCAACAGTGACAAGGCGCTTTCCTCGATTTTCACCGCTTTTCCCTCAACTTACTCCAATTAAGCCACAAGCCACAAGCCAACGGCCACGAAAACAACCAAATACGCCACAAAGGATAGGGATTGATCTCTCGTCACAGCTTTAACCCTCTAACGGCCTGATAATAGTCGTTAAGCGCCTCGCTGATCCTCTCGGCTCACTAGACAGATATGATCACCACGAAACAAGGAAAAACATAAACACTGCCTGCAGCGGCGATGAGAGGTCTTACACCCGGATGCGAGCCCTTACTCTTGCTTCGAGTTGCGTGCGGATTTGAGTGTATAACCTTGCGTTTTGGGCCTCCCTGTCATGCAAGCAGATTACGAGAGAATATTCCTCGTTCTCATTTGAAATCGGCTCTCCCCACGGAGGATCATTCCGAGTGACAACGACGAACAGGTGCTTCTGTCTACGAGTGTCATTAACAACCCTGATCACCCAAGTGCTCGCTTGCACCGTTCCTTTGGATCGCGCCGTTTCTGAAATTCCCCGGTTTGCTTGAAGAAACTCTTGTATCCCCTCGTAATCCCCATGGGCAGTTGCAGCATTAAATGAAGTGGTCACTGCATCGAGGCTCTCAGCTTCGACAACCTTGAATGACAACTTGCAAGCTTTGTAATCGATGCGTGTCGTCCTTACGGAAGGCGAATACGCCAATGCAACGGTTAGTTCTCTTCTGCGCCTGCCTTGACTGTAGTAGTCTTCAGGGATAGGAATTTCGTAGAAATGATGCCTTTTGTTCATAATGCTGTCGACAGCATAAAGGGTGACATGGGCTTCCGTCGATCGAAAGAGAAAATCACTCTGAACCTGTCCATAACCACAGACTCGCCTCAGCTCCGACTCCTGATTGGCGAACAAGTCACTGCAGGCCGAGGGATGGCGAGCATGCGCCACCAACAAGGCGCGGACGAGATCAGGACCAGCACCAGGGACATGACTGAAGATTTTTGCTGCCAAATGTGCCACATGGGGAGCGGCGAAGCTTGTGCCGAATCTTTCTCCCCAAGGACTACCGGCTGCAAAATCTCTGTTGGCTGACAGTTCCCCTAACCCTCTTTCAACGAGGCCTCCCCCCCTTGCCCTTAAAGCGCGATTGCCACCATAAGCCACCAAATCCGGTTTGATCGCGTTGTTGACAGATGGGCCACTCCTCGTAAAAGGGGAAGGCTGGTCACGACGGGCAATTGGCACTTCTTCAACAGTACGCTGATAACGCTGACTGTTGAACGTGGCGTCCCACCTTGCAAGGCTACCAACGGTTATTACATTCAAGGCAGGGGCCGGGTCTAGTAGCCGGGCCTCATCTGTCAATAGATAGCCCGGATATTCACGAACCCAATCTCGGGGTATATTCTCCTCGCCTTCGAAGTTTCCGGACGAAACGATAAACAAGACATGCTCCGTTCTTGCGAGGGAATCGAGTGTAATAGCGAGGCCATTGACGTGGCGTCCGCGATATGGTTTCCGGCGATCGCCAAAAGAAAGATTAAATACCCGACAACCATAATTCTCACGAAAATAGCGGACTGCCTCCGCAATGTGATTATGTACAAATCCAGAATTGTTTTCGTTATTGTTATCCAGGATTTTACCACTGTGTATCCACAGGGAAGGAACGAAGGTTCTGGCCTGCATGCACTCTTCTACATCACCATACAGGGCAAGCCCGGCGATATGTGTTCCGTGTCCAGTTTCGTCTGAAATGTCCAAGGCTGGGACAAAACTCTGGGCATCGCCAAATGCTGGTGCCAACAAAGGATGACCACTAGCAACCCCACTATCCAGCACAGTAATGCCCGGCGCATCAGCTGGGGGCGGAGGAGGAACTGGAATCGCTTGCACATCAAGCTGCAGCAATTGTTGATCCATCCCGTACTGAGGCGGGAGGTCTACCGTCCGGACATCTCGATGCCGAAGAAGAAGCCGCGCCTGGTCTGCATTCACCACAACACGATAAAGCGTGAGGCTATCCTGGTCAACGGTATCGAGATGCCGAACCCCTTCAGTTTCCAGCCAACTCTCGAAGTTCTCCATCATCTGCCTGCGCTGCGGCTGGCTCGTCAATGGCCAGAGTTCAATATCAAGAATGAACGAGCCCTGACGTGGAAAGCCCTCTTGACGCAGCGCCCACCCTTTTCGGTCCTCCTCCGTCCAAACGTCGACAGCCTGGAGGGCATATAGCAGTTGCGCGCGTGTTGGTGTTCCTCCAGTCGAAAGAGTCGTCAGTCGGGCCTCAAACTCAGTGAGCGCCTGTTCCGTTGCGAAAGCGAGGACAATCGCTTTGTCTTCTTGGCTGACCAGCTCGACTCCAGGAATAGCCTGAAGATCATCAGGCCGTATTTCTGTAATTTGGAATTTTATGAGCCTCCGGTCATCGAAACCGGCCAATGTTTCATTCGCAGCTGTTTGTCGTGCTGTGGCAAGTTGAGAGAGGAGCGATCGGCCGTGGGCTGAGGGGTCAACAGGGCGGGTAAAATGAGGGGCTCTTCCTGGCCGTCGTTGGTTTACAGGTTCCTCTCGTGTTATCTGCAGATGTACATACTGCTGTCGCTCTGGCATCAGCAATGGTTACCTCCCGATTATACGTTGCCTCCTGGCGGCTTCACGTCGGAGGCCATTCTGTAAATGACGACTCTGAAGGAACTGCTGCCCATTCAGAACCATTTCCTTTATAGACCGGCGCAAAACGCGCTCAACATCAGCATGCGACATGCCTTTGAACATGCAAATGTCCTTCGCATCATCAATATCAAATTCTCGGCGCACCCCTCGAAGTTTCAACTCAAGTAGTTTGCGTAACTGCTCTAGGTTTGGTGGCTCGAAAACAAGGACCTCCTCAAACCTTCGCCACACAGCCGTATCAAGGATTCCTTCATGATTAGTAGCCGCAATCATGACACTTTTCCCCTGATAGGAGTCCATCATTTGTAGCACGGTATTCACAACCCTTTTTATCTCACCATGCTCAGCAAGGTCGGATCGCTCCTTCGCTAATGCGTCGAATTCGTCAAAAAGTACCACCATTGGAGAAAGGGAAATGAAGTCAAAAACCTTTCGTAGGTTTGCAGCAGTCTCACCGAGATAGGAAGAAATCACACTGTCCAGGCGGACGATCACTAGCGACCGGCTGAGTTCCGTGGCGACAACTTCTGCAGTCAATGTCTTGCCACAACCAGGGGGGCCGCAAAAAAGGATGCGATCAACGGGCTGCATCCCGTAAGACTGAAGCGTCTCTGCTCGGTGGTGCTCCATCAATAGCTCCTCTAAGCATGAGCGATTCTCATCAGAAAGCACTACGTCGGAAAGTGACCGTATTGGCTCCCGTACCTCCAGAAGAGGAATCCCACGTTCGCGATCGACCGGGATATTTTGAGCAATCGGCTTAATCCCGGTAGATGCATTGCTAGAGCGACCGTAAAGAATCCGTTCCAGATCGTTTGCCAGGAGATGGTGCTGCTTTTGACGTTCCTCCTGGATAATAGCTTCAGATACTTGTCGGAACGAGTCAGTGTTGCCCTCAACACCTGATTTGAGTAGCTGGCGCAAAAGTTTTCCGTTTGTCATTGTCTAGTTCTCCATTCAGGATTGTGCCAGTACATGGAACATATAAATCATTCTTAACCCTTAGACAAGATAATACACATCAGCAGCGACATAATATGGGACAACTGCACCTTGAATGAGATTTTAACAAAAATCCGCACTGGAATGGGTTCTAGTTGAATAGAAAATGACCTTGCAGCATTGATCGTGAGGACTTCAAAGATAATCCAGATGGTTATCCAATCGAGAGATTTGAACTAGAGAACACTCTGCAAACGACACAAAACAGAGACGGTCAGATGGCGCATCGTCTAACCATTTGATAATAAAAGTACATGGATTCGAACAGGTATCCAGAGAGCACACATGAGTTCTAGTTTGCCGACCAGACCCCACTACTTCATATTTCCTACATACACCTCCAATTCAAACCATTTATCCAACAATTCAAGACAATTACATAAATGCTTAAAAATTTCCTGTACAAAACGGTGAAGATTTAACACCTGCAATTTCGGCACTGTTTTTGCGACATATGCGTCAACGGATAAAACATTACCTATTTATTTGATATGACCGGACAGTTTAGTGACAAATTCCATCACATTCCGGTTCATTGACGACACGGACTGCCAAAGTGCGGTTGCCAGCTTTTCAAAGTCAGCCTATTTCTGCCATTCCGTCAAAAGGTCAGACTGATTATCGGGACAAAACCCCGCGAAGAAGGGACTTTTATGAATCCGACTATAGAATGCCGGATGAAAAGAAATAAACCGTACCTGTTTCTCTACTTCGATGGCCACCTGTCGGAAGATGACACGATGGAGGCCATATTGAAAATCATTTCCCTGCACAAAGAGTGCAAGGGGAAAACCACCATGGTCTGGGAATGCACGCGCATGACCGGTTACGATGAGGCATCCCGGGAGATGTGGCAGGAATTCATGAAGGACATCAAAGGCCGCTTGGAAGAGGTGCACCTCGTCTCGAAGAATGTGCTGATCAGGGTGGGAGGATCGGTTGTAGGAATGTTTGTCGGCATGAAGATCACCACGTGGTCAAGCATTGAGGAATTCGAGACGAAACATTGACTTGTTCCTTCGCCCCATGTATGCGAAAAGGCTGCAATGGCGATAGCCATGCAGCCTTTTCTCGAGACGATATCGATCCGGCACGAGCCGGAGATTCCGGTAGGCGCCAGCCTACCTCAGGTGCTACAGCAAGTTTTTCTGGACCGCTGTTTCGACCTGCGCCTCCTTTCGAACTTCGGATGCCTGCTCTGGTTATTATTATCGGCAGGCAAGGAGGAAACTTGAGGAATATTTCTCCTCAGACACGCCGCCGCAGGTATGAGGCGAACTCCTCCCGCGTCAGCTCTTTTTTCCTTACCAGATGCTCAACCTGACGGCTAAGGGCAATCTTCTCCCCCTCCTTCATGGCATCCTTGACCAGCACGAAAAAGGGAACATTCCTCACCTGCGGGTAGAGGCGGAAACGCTCCATGAGCTCAAATGCCGACATATCCGGAAGCGTCACGGAGCAGAATGCCATGTAGATGCGCCCGGTGGTGGCCAGGGCGACCGCCTCCTTGCCGGTATAGGCGTTAACCACCTCGAATCCGAGGGAGGTTATCGTTCTGGAAAGGGACTCCTCGCCCCGCTTCGTAACCACCATCACCTGCAGATCCCAGGTATCGGCCTCTTCCGTAAGCCCAAGCACCGCCAGTTTCGTAGCCAGGTAATCCGGCTCTATGGGAAGGGTAAAAAATCCGACTGCGGGAAAAACACTCCCCACCGTCCCTTCCTGACTGAGAAATACCGGCAGTATCGGCACGTCGCGGGTGGCCGTGTTGTTTTTTATATCTAGCAGAATTCCCCATCCGTCCTTCGAGAAGGGTGAGAGATCGAGTACGACCCCGAGGGGCCTGTCGTGCGCAAAATCATCGAGCCCGCGGCATACCACCCGATACCCGGCATACGCAAGGTACTCACGCACTTTAGCCGAACGTTCCTCATCGCATCCCAAGCCCATAAGCCAGATTTCTGGCTGTCGCTGCATATCATCCATGGAATCCTCCGGACCTAGCGGGTAACCTGTTAATGAGTAAAATAACAGACTTTCCGTCAACCGCAAGGGGACGGGGGACAGAAAGCCCCAAAACATTGAAAACATGACAACCATGTGTTAGCGTTTCAAATACATAACAACTGACAATTTCAGGGGGAAACGATCATGCCGAGTACAGTCTATTTTGCCGACATGCGGGCCGGGCACAAGGAAAACCTCTTCGCCAAAATCGGAAAGCTGATGATACTGACCGGCATCAAGCAGCGAATCTCCGCCGGCGACCTCGTGGCGGTCAAGGTCCATTTCGGCGAGAAGGGAAACCACACGTTCATCCGCCCCATCTTCGTCCGCCGTGTCGTGGACGAAATCAAGGGATGCGACGCCAGGCCGTTCCTCACCGATTCATCCACCCTCTACCCAGGCGAGCGGAAAGAAGCGGTCTCTGCCCTCAACTGCGCCATCGAGAACGGCTTCGCCTATGCCGTAGCCGGCGCCCCCCTCATCATGTGCGACGGCCTCAGGGGTAACTCGGCGGCCATGGTGGAGGTGAACGGCGAACTCCTCAAAAAAGTCCCAGTCGGCTCAGCCATCGCCGAAGCGGATGCCATGGTAACCGTATCCCACTTCAAGTGCCACGAGCTGACCGGCTTCGGCGGCGCCCTCAAAAACCTCGGCATGGGGTGCGCCAGCCGCGAAGGGAAAATGACCCAGCACTCAACCGTGGCCCCCAAAATCGCCGAGAAGTACTGCACCGGATGCTCCCTCTGCATCAAAGCCTGTGCCCACGACGCAATCGCCATCATCGAAGGGAAGGCGAAACTCGATCCGGCCCGCTGCGCCGGCTGCAGCCGCTGCATCACCATCTGCCCCACTACCGCCATCCAGATCCAGTGGAACGAGGCCGCCGATCTGGTCATGAAGAAGATGGTGGAATTCGCCAAGGGGGCCGTGGTGGGCAAAGAGGAAAAGTCTCTCTTCCTCAACTTCATCACCCAGGTTTCCCCCGCCTGCGACTGTTACGGCCACGCCGACGCCCCCATCGTGAACGACATCGGCATCTGCGCCTCCACCGACCCGGTGGCACTGGACCAGGCCTGCGCCGACCTCGTCAACGAAGCGGTGGGGAACCAGAACACCGCCCTGGAAAGCGGCCACGAGCCGGGAGGAGACAAGTTCCGCGGCGTTCATCCGGATATCGACTGGGAGGTGCAACTGGACCACGCCGAGAAGATCGGGCTGGGGACACGGGAGTACGAGCTGGTGAAAATCTAGGAAACGTGGAAGAGACAAACGAGAAAGCAGCCCATGGGCTGCTTTTTTGTTGCCGGATTCAGCATTGCTCATCAAACAGCACCACCATCGCTACAACCGTCCCGACCGGATGATGGCGAATACCCACCAGAGGCCGATGAAACCGGCTATTGTGTAGCCCATGAAGGCAAAGAGGGGAAATTCGAAAATCTTCGGCCCCTTGTCGGTCTGCATCACGATGGAAGAACCGATGATGAGGGCGGCGATTATCAGACTGAAAGAAAGACGGTTGATTGATTTGTCGAAGTCCCTGAGGGCCTTGTCGAGTCCCCGGTGCTCCAGGTCGATCTTGAATTTGTTGCGGTTGATCCGGTTGAGCAGCTCTTTGAGGTCACGGGGGAGATTGCGGAACAGGGTCACATATGACAATACGTGCGATCCCATTTCCCGCGCGAGATGCTCCGGCGAGTACCGGTCGCGCACGGCCTTTTTCATGAACGGGCGCAGGTGCTCCACCATGTCGAAGGCGGGGTCCAGCTCCCGCCCCATTCCCTCGATTGCGACCAGCGACTTTGCCAGCAGCATCAGGTCCGGCTGGAAGCGGATGTGATAGGTGGTGATGACTTCCAGAAACTCCAGAAGCATCCGCCCCACCTCGATTTCCTGGAGCGGCACCTCATAGTAGCTGTCGATGAGCCCGGAGAGGTCCCGCCTCAAGGCCCTGGTGTCGAGGGTGTCGGTAATGTCCCCGGAATAGAGGAGGATTGAAATCACCTCGTCCACGTCCCGCTGGACAATGGCCAGGAGGATGTCGGTCAGGTATCCCTGGAGCTGGGCGTCAAGGCGCCCCACCATCCCGTAGTCCAGAAGGCAGATAACGTTGTCGGGAAGAATAAGTACATTTCCCGGATGGGGATCGCCATGGAAAAAGCCGTGGTTGAGGACCATCTTGAGAAAGGCGTCGGAGCCACGCAGGGCAATGAGCCTGCGATCAAGCCCCGCGGCGTCAAGAGCCGCAGTGTCCGACACCTTTATCCCGTCGATGTACTCCATCGTGAGAATTCCCTTGGCAGTCTGTTCCCAATGGACCGTGGGGAAATGGAGGGTATGGTCGCCGGCGAAATTCTCGGCGAATTTGCCGATGGTATGGGCCTCGCGGGAAAAGTCCATCTCCCGCCGGATGGTCCGGGCGAATTCCTTCACCAGCCCCACGGGGTCGTAGATGTCGCTTCCGGGGATGTGCCGCTCGGCCAGTATTGCCAGCCCCATCACGGCGTCGATGTCGGTCTCCACCTTCCCCACGACCCCCGGGCGGCGGACCTTGATGACCACCTCCTCGCCGGAAACGAGCCGGGCCCGGTGGACCTGGGCGATGGAGGCGGCGGCCAGCGGCTCCGGATCAATGAAGGAATAGCACTCGGACGGCTCTTTTCCCAAATGCTTGCGAATCTGCTCCTCCACCGCTTCGAAGGGGAATGACGGCACCTGGTCCTGAAGTTTCGAGAATTCCATGATGAAGCTGCGGGGAACCACATCAGGGCGAGTGGATAGTATCTGGCCCAGCTTCACGAAGGTGGGACCCAGCTCCTCCAGGGCAAGGCGCATCCGCTCGGCCGGCGACAGGAGGGCAAGCTCCGACGCCGGCCTGCGGAAGAGCTTGCGCCCCCGGGCAACAAACTGGGAGAGCCCCATGAGCTCCAGGGCATGGTCGAAGCCGTATTTGAAGAGGACCCGGATAATCTGCCGGTAGCGCCTCAGGCTCCGGATGTTGCGGTTGAGCTGGATGACACTCAGCATTCAGTGCCGGGGTCCTTGCCCGCAAGCTGCGCTTCCAGGGTATCCACCCGTTTCAGCAGGCGGTCGTATTCCTCGCGGGGAACGAGCCCGAGCCGCTCGATTGCCCCCTTGACCTCCTTGTCGGCCATCTCGGCAACCCGCTCACGGGCATCCTTGGCCATATTCTGAAGTTTCTCCACGAGAGCCTTCCCCTCGTCCTCACCCACCTTGTACTTATCCTTAAGATCGGTAACGAACTCCTCGGCCTTCTTCTGGGAAAGCGACATGACCCCCAGGCCGGTCAGAACCGCTTTTTCGATAAGCTCGATCATGGTTGAATCCTCCTTAAAGTTCAGTCATCACACGAAATAAAGTTAGCAGGAATGCGGGAAAAGACAACCCTTTGCCCGGGTTCCCTATATTTCCATATCAAGAACTGGCTGATGGAGCCTTCCATCCCGTTCGTCAAAGGGAATTGTAAAGAGCCTGCCGGAACCGCAACGGACGGCAAAGGCTTCGAGGAATCGCTGGTTAACGCGCCGCTCGGTGGCCACCGTGGCAAGCACCACCGCTTCAGCCAGTGCCCGGGCATCGCTCTCCCGGAAGACGATGGGAGAGATACGTGCAGGAACTCCGGCGGAGCGGCTGAACGCGGGGGAGCGGAGGGTCAGGAGCCGACCGGCCCTGATAAGCGCCGAAGACTTTGCGGCGAACGCGGGAACGAAAACAATGGGGGGCTTTTCTTCCCTGCCGGGGGAAAGTTGCGTAACGGAACCCGCCAAGGCCAGGTAATCCCGCAAGGTAGCGACTTCACCGCCAACCGTGGCAGCCCTGAAGGGGAATACCCAGAAGGGAAGCCGCGCCATCTTCCGCCTTTCCGCCGGAAGCGCGTCCAGGTCGGGGCCGGCTGTGTGGACAATCTCCCGCAACGCCAGCTCCTCACCAACCAGCTCCCGCCAGGTGCCGCAGGAAGTGCAGGGGAAGATGACATCCTCCCCCCCTGCCTGAAGGACGGCGCCGCAGGCAGGGCAGCGCAGGGGAATAACGCGGAGATCCTGCCGATCAGCCAAGGTCCACCTCCCCCTGCCGCTCCATGAGGGCGAAAAACCAGGCCGCCAGGCGCTCAGGCGAAAGCCCCCCGTTGGCGGCAAGCCACCCCAGGAACCCCACGGCACAGACCACGCCCAGCAGGTGATGGATCGTGAAGGCGAACACCAGGAGCGTCACCGTTAGAAGGGGGCGCAGGATAGTCAGCCGCACCGCGGACGGAAGCCGCCCCGACAAGACCCGGCCGTTCACCCCGTCTATCGTGACGGGATAAATTCTTTCCCCACGGGCAAAAGAGAGGCTCCAGACCGGGTAGGAAATGAGGGAAAGCCGCTCGCCGCACAGGGAGAGTCGCGCCGCGGAGCGGAGCACCCCCTTCCCGCCCCCCCGGGACCGGGCCTGGGCGACCGCCTCCCGGCGCACCTCGTCGGGGCCCTCCACCGGGTCGAATACCGTCCCCCGTCCGGAGACAAGGACGAAATCCATCCCCCGGAGAGGGAGAACGGCGCCGGCCACGGCAATCCCCCGCAGGCCGAACCGCGACACGTCACAGGCGGGCGAGCTGTAATCCACCGCCATCATGACGCTCTCGGTAGTGCATTGGCTGGGACCCCGCACCTCACGCACCGTCTTCATGCCGTTCTCGTCGTACTCTTCCTCGCGCGTCACCGTTTCCCGCTCGCTCCAGAGCCAGCCGACGGCATGTCCCCGCAACCGCCAGAAGGGAAGAAAGCAGAGTTCGCCCCCCTCGAACCGGAGCCGTTCTACCACCCGAGGATCACCGCCTGCTTCTGCCACGCCCCGGCGGGCATTGGTCCGGGCCTGGGCCAGGTCGATCCGCTCCTCGATCCAGAAGCGGGCGATCCCCGCCTCCCCGGAAACGGTGAGGGCGGTGCCGCAGGATGGGCACCGGGCATTGCGGTCCCCTTCCCGGAAGGAAAAGGGGCTGGCGCACTGGGGACAAGATATGGTGACGGTCTGCTGCTCCGCCATTCAGCCCTCCCGCCGCAAAAAAGCGTACAAGGAAAAATAGCAAGCACCGCCGATGACGGCAAAGACAACTGCCCGGTGAAGATGGTTCTTCATCGCCAGCCCCACGATGACGAGAAGCAGAGTATAGGCAGAAATCAGTGCCACGTGGCGAAAGGGAAGCGTAACAGCCCGCCGGGGAGGAGAATCCAGGAGGTACACCCGGCGGTCCGTTGCCGAGACCACGGCCCGGCACTGGCTGCCACCGGTTCGGAAGGAGAGGAGATAGAGGGGCAGATGAACCAGGGACAGGGAGCCACGTTCTTTTCCGGCACCCTCCCCCAGGGCTTCGGCGGCGGGAATGTCGGGAGGGGTGAAATCGCTTCCCTCCGGCACAAAGAGGAGATCGCCCCCCGGCAGGACGAAGGAGGTCACTCCCAGCCAGGGATGCCGCCGGGCGGGAACAAGGCGCCGGCTACCGCCCGCGCGGGAAAGCCAGAATGGTGCCACGAGATAGTCGCAGCCACCCTGCTCCACCGATGAATCGGCCCCCTCAACCTCAAGGGCCGAAGCGAGGGCGCTCCAGGCGAACCGGTCGTCGCGACCGTGGCTCAGGTAGTATTCGGCAATCCCCAACCCCGCTTCTGCAACGAATGAGGATGTGCAGAACGGGCAATGGAGGAAGCTGGTTTCGGTGCGGGCCTCGACCGGCGCGCCGCATTGGGGGCAGGAGAGAGTCACCGGCTATCCCCCGGCGGGCCGTCCGCATCCGGGGCAAAACCGGGCATCCCCCGGCAGCTCCTTGCCGCAACCGGCGCAGAAGCCGGTCCCGGCGGCGGCGCCGCATTGGTGACAGAATTTGGCCCCGACCACCAGTGGTGTCGCACAGCGGGGGCAGGCGCCACCGGTTGGCGCCGGTGCTGGTTTCGCCCCACCTCCCCCCATGGCACCCGCTACCATGCCGGGAAGGATCATGCCGAGGCCGGCCCCGAGGCCGAGCCCCATACCCTGGGCCGCCTCACCACCCCCTTCGGCCGAGGCCGCCTTCTCCAGGCTCTGGGCCGCCTTGAACTTCAGGTAGCGGTCCACGTCCCCGGCCGCCTCCATGGAACTCCGCTCGTCGATGACCTTCTGGACCTCCGGCGGCGGCGTGATCGCGTTCACATAGAGTTCGGCCAGCTCGACTCCGAAACCGCCGAAGTCCTTGGCAAGGCGCCCCTTGAGGGCCGCAGCCGTCTCGTCGTAGCGGGCAGGAAGGTCCAGTACCGTGTCGGTGGTTTCCCCCAGATAGTCGTTGAGCCGCGCCACGATGATATCCCGGAAAAACTCCTCCAGCTCGGCGCTCGTGTAAAGACCTCTGGTCCCCACCAGGGCATTCACCAGCAATTCCGGGTCCACAACCTTAAGAGTGTAAGAACCGAAGGCCCGCAGGCGCACCATGCCGAAGCAGCTGTCCCGGAAGGGTACCGGCTCCTTGGTCCCCCACCGCAGGTCCGTAAAGGTGTGCATACCCACAAAGCAGACTTCGCAGCGGAAGGGTGAAGTGAATCCCCAGGGAAGCGCCAGAATCTTCGTGAGAATCGGGAGGTTGGCGCTGGTGAGGGTATGGCGGCCCGGGCCGAAGCAGTCGGCGGCTTTGCCGTCTTTGAAAAAGACCGCCCGCTGGCTCTCCCGCACCACCAGCTGGGCGCCGAACTTGATTTCCGCCGACCCCTGGGAGGGGATGCGGCGGACCATCTCCCGGCCGCTGTCGTCGAACCACTCGATAACTTCGAGAAAGACTGCGTTCATATCATTGATCGCCACGGGAACCTCCGGAAACGATGTATTGGTGAAGGTGGGGAACTGTTTTGCTTTTCGGCCGGCAGAGACGATACTTGAGAGATTTTAACAGAATATGATCATTTCCTCAGGAGCCAGAGGATGAGGGAGAGAATCACCGAAACGAGGATGCTCGTGGCAAGTGGAAAGTAGAAGGTGAAATTGTCGCGCTTCACGTAGATGTCGCCGGGAAGCCGGCCGAGCCAGGGAATCTTGCCGGCGAAGGTGAGGACGACCCCCAGGGCGGCGATGATGAGCCCGAAGACAATGAGCGATTTGCCGAAGCCCGGCATCACTTCGCCCCCTCCCGCGGATGGTACCGCTCCTTTTCGCTATAGATGCAGCCGCAGTACTGCTGGCGGTAGAGCCCCAGCTCCTTGGAGAGGCGGATTCCCTCCTGCCATCCCCGACGGTAGTCGTCGTAATAAAAGGCCACGCCGTGGCGCTCGGCGGCCCGCTCGGCGCAGTCGCGGATGGCATCGTGCTTCTGGTATCGGCTGTAGAGGAGCGTCGAGGTGAAGGCATCGAAGCCCCCGGCGGCAGCGGCAGCCGCAACGGCATCGAGGCGGGAGAAGTAGCAGTAGAAGCAGCGGTCCTCCGGGTTCTGGGCCACGGCTGACAGGAACTCCTCCAGCCGGTACTCGTCACGCCAGATCATGTCGAGCCCCACCTTATCCGCATAATCCCCCGCCGTGTCCCGGCGGCGAACGTACTCCTGATAGGGGTGGATATTGTGGTTGAACCAGAACCCGGTCACCGCCACGCCCCGGTCCCGGAGCTGGGTCACCGGATAGGCGGCGCACGGCCCGCAACAGATGTGGAGGAGAATATTCATGACTGAACCCTTCGAAATGACTGCTTTTGAATGTACTTCGGCAATAGTACATCAAGTGACGCTGATGGCTCAAGCACTCATCTCCAAGGCGGCACATGTGAACATCGAGACGTATCACGGAAGATGCAAAAAAAGGGGGGCGAAGTATCGCCCCCCTCGTACCGGCAAACCGGCAGCTGCTTCTTTTATTTTTTAACCCTTCTCCGTCCATAGAGCCCAAGGCCCAGCAGCCCGGCACCCAGAAGCACAACAGTGGCCGGCTCGGGAACAGGCGGCGGCGGGGGGGTCACCGCGATGGCACCGGTAAGGAATATCTCCTCAAACCCGTCGGTCAGATTAGCCATGTCGAAATGGGTAACGAAGATGAGGTCCCGATCGAAAAGGCTCAGGTCCATCGTCGGGGCATAGGCAATGAAATCGGCTTTGCCGCTGCCCAGGTTATGGTTCACCGTCCCGTAATCATAGCCGGACGTGCCGACCAAGGGACCAATTTCCCCGGCTGCCAGCGCGGGAGCATCGGGGTTGTAATTGCCATCACCGGCTTGCGGATTGCTGTCCAGCGCCCACGTATGAACGCGATCGCCGTTGGCATCGAGCAGATAGACCTCTCCGCCGAAGAAGAGGGAAGCCTCTTGGCCGATCTGGTTCATATCCATGTAAAACACCGGAATGCTGTTCAGGGGATTGAACGCATGGAGATAATCGAGAACCTGGCCAACAGTAACCGGCCCGTTCACGTTATCGGGAGTACCGTCGTTCTTCTGATCATTCTGTCCCCACCATCCGGAAACAAAGTTTGCGCCGCCCGCCGGGGTATGGGTCGGATTTTCGAAATTGAAGGTGCCACCGGGGCCGGTTCCCAGGTTATCTACACCATTAGCTCCGGTATAGAGAATCAGGTCAAGACCGCCGGTTCCAGTGGCGAAGCCGAAGTCGCCATACGTAGAGGTTGGCAGATACTGAGGTTGTTTATCCTGGATAGTACGCAGAATCTGGTTGGAGTATGACCAGAAATCATCATACATGACGGCGGTCTGGATACCGTCCACAAACCCGGGTGGAGGAGGAAGAGTTACTGCTGCCGCCGGTGAAGCATACATTCCCGCGGCACAAAGCGTAAGAGCGGATGCCGTAATTAATTTTTTCATTTTCATGGTTGACCCCCTTCACGGCGTAATTCTTTGTGTTTGCTTCTCTATTCAGCAAAAAACACGCCAGAAACAACCACTTGATATCATTTGGCATTTTACCGACGCACCGGGAACCTTCAATAAAATGTAAATTTAACCGACGTTTTACTACACGAAAGTTTACAAAAAGGTTTCAGAGAACCAACGCCTCGCGTGTCAGGCGGACGGAAACTTTCCGCTTGGCGGCAAGGGCGTAGCGGCTGATGGCATCAAGCGCTTCGATGAGGGAGGGAACGTCGCGACGGACATGGAGAAGAAGATAGTCGATGACGTCGGAGGGAAGGACGATCTGCCTGTCGCCGGCAAGTTTCTTCATGATGAGGCGGCGGGAGTCGTCGTCGGAAATGTCGACACGGGCAACCAGCCCCCAGAGGAGGCGCGAGATAAGGTGGCCGTCAAGGGTGGGGAGTTCTTTGGGGGGGTAGAGACCAGTAATGGCAATGGGACGACCGGCCTGGTAGAAGTCGTTGAAGAGCTGCCAGAGCTCTACCCGCACGGCATTCTGGTCGGGAATGAGATGGATGTCGTCCACGAGAAGCGCCGGAGCATCGCGAAAGCGCTCTGCCAGCTTCGACACCGCTTCAGCCGGATATTCGCCGCCGTAGACCTCATCAACATCCTTGAAGGAAATGCAAGGGACCGAAGAAAGTCCCGCGCGCGCGCTGAACCGGGCGCCGACCGCCATGAGAAGGTGGGTTTTCCCCGAACCGGAGGGACCATGGAGGTATAGAAGGTTCTCCGGTTCCCCTTCGTCCGTGAGCCGTTGGGCAAAGCGGTAGGCGGTTTCGTTGCCGGAGCAGACGACGAAATTGTCGAAGGAGTATTTGGGATTTACGGGAAAATCGAAGACAAGCTGCATCGTAATACTCTAGAAAAGATTGCCTTGGGCCGATGACGGCGGCGCAATGCGGCCGAAATGCTCAAAAGCGGTCCTGGTAGCCACCCGTCCGCGGGGTGTGCGGTTGATAAAACCGTGCTGGATGAGGAACGGCTCGTAGACATCCTCGATGGTGTCCCGCTCCTCGCCGATGGCCGCGGCAATGGTATCCAACCCCACGGGGCCGCCGCCGAACTTGTCGATAATGGCCAGCATGATGGTCCGGTCCATCTGGTCAAACCCCTTCTCGTCGATCTCCAGAAGTTTCAGGGAATCATCCACCACGCTTGCGGTGATTACTCCGTCGGCCCGCACCTGGGCGAAGTCACGCACTCGGCGCAGCAGCCGGTTGGCTATGCGGGGGGTGCCGCGGCTCCGGCGGGCCAGCTCCCGGGCTCCCTCCGGCTCGATGCCGATATCCAGAATCCGGGCCGAGCGGGTGACGATGGTGGTGAGTTCGTCATCGGTGTAGAACTCCAGCCGGGAGATGACCCCGAAACGGTCCCGAAGGGGCGAAGAGAGAAGCCCCGCCCTGGTGGTGGCACCCACGAGGGTGAACTTCGGGAGATCCAGCTTGATGGTGCGGGCGCTGGGTCCCTGGCCGATGATAATGTCGAGCTGGTAGTCCTCCATGGCCGGATAGAGGATTTCCTCCACCACGTGGGAGAGGCGGTGGATCTCATCGATGAAGAGGACGTCGTGGGGTTCGAGGTTGGTAAGAATCGCCGCCAGATCGCCGGGGCGCTCGATCACCGGCCCTGATGTTGACTTGATGTTCACCCCCATCTCGCAGGCGATGATATTGGCGAGGGTCGTTTTCCCCAGGCCGGGGGGACCGTAGAGAAGGACGTGATCCAAGGCTTCGCCCCGCTTTCGCGCGGCGTCGATGAAAACCCGCAGGTTACCCTTGGCCTTTTCCTGGCCGATATAGTCGTCCAGTGCCCGGGGGCGCAGGGAAGACTCAACCAGGTCGTCTTCGATTATTTCGGGGGTCACGAGTCGTGTCATGGGCTATTTCATCAGTATCTTCAATGCTTGCCGGAGAACCGCCTCGGTGGAAGCGCCCGGCTCTATGGTCATCTCGGCCAGCACCTTCCGCACAACAGCTTCCTTGTAACCGAGGTTCACAAGGGCCGAGGCCACGTCATCGGCAACCTCGGGGGGAGCCTCACTGGGGGCCGCAGCCGCGGTCGAAGGCACCACATCCATCTTGCGCACCTTCTCCTTCAGCTCCAGCACGAGCCGCTCGGCGGTTTTTTTGCCGATTCCGGGGATGGCCGACAGCCGGGCAAGGTTTCCCTGCACGATTGCGGCGGCCAATTCGTCCGGCTGGATATTTGAGAGGATATCCCGCCCCATCTTGGGGCCTATGCCTGACACGGAGATGAGAAGCTGAAAAAACTCCTTCTCCACCACGGTCCGGAACCCGAAGAGGCTGATGGCGTCTTCCTTCACATGGGTGTGAATGGAAAGGGAAACCGTCTTTCCCTCCTCGGGCAGTTCATAGTAAGTGGAAAAGGGGATCTGTACCCGATAACCGACACCATTCACGTCGATGATGATGGCGTCGGGGGTTTTGTGGGCAAGCCTGCCGGTGAGAAGTGCAATCATCTGGCGCTCCGAAGGAGGTTTTTCATGCCGGCTGAGTTTGCATGGCAAACCGCCACGGCCAGGGCATCGGAGGCATCGGCCTGGGCGATTTCAGGGAGATTCAGGAGGGATTTGACCATCTGCTGCACCTGCTCCTTCCGCGCGTGACCGTACCCCACGACCGCCTGCTTCACCTGCATGGCGGTGTACTCGCTGACAGGGAGACCCGCGTTTACCCCGGCAACGATGGCGGCCCCCCGTGCCTGGCCCAGTTTCAGGGCGCTTTGGGCATTGTGGGCGAGAAATACCTGCTCGATGGCCATTGAATCGGGGCGATACTCTTCGATGACCCCGCAAAGCCCTTCGAATATCCGGTGGAGACGGGATGCGAAATCCTTGTGCTCACTGGTGTATATGGCACCGTTGTCCACATGGACCAGCCGGTTGCCCACCTTCTCGATAATGCCGTAACCGGTAATACGCGAACCGGGGTCAATGCCTAGAACTCTCATGGGGAAACATTCTGCCACAGAGGGGACGGAGAGCACAGAGAAAAAAACGCGGAAGGAAAGACCTGGCTTCCAACTTCCGCGCTTAACCTTTTGGATATAGAAGCGGGGGGATCCCCCCCTTGCGGCTACATGAGCTTTTCCATCTCCTCCATGGAGATATCGAAGTTCGCATAGACGTTCTGAACGTCGTCGTTATCTTCCAGACGATCCATGAGCTTCAGCATATTTTCGGCGTTCTTGCCGTCGAGCTTGATCATGGTCTGGGGGATCATGGTAATTTCAGCCGACTCATAGGTGAATCCCGCCTTTTCCAGGGCTTCGCGCACCTCTATGAACATTGACGGGTCGGCGAGGACTTCATACTGCTCTTCCTCATCAGTCACGTCCTCGGCCCCAGCCTCCAGGGCAACCTCAAAGAGCTTCTCGAAATCGGCATCCTTGCCGACGACGATGAGCCCCTTCTGGTCAAACATCCAGGAGACGCAGCCGGTTTCCCCCATGTTGCCGTTGCACTTGGTAAATGTGCTGCGCACGTCGCTGACGGTACGGTTGCGGTTGTCGGTCATGCACTCCACAAGCACGGCCACTCCGCCGGGGCCGTATCCTTCATAGACGATTTCCTCGTAGTTGACCCCTTCCAGTTCGCCGGTACCCTTTTTGATGGCCCGCTCAATGTTGTCCTTGGGCATATTCTCGGCTTTTGCCTTATCAACAGCGCTGCGCAGCCGCGGGTTACCGGCAGGATCTCCGCCACCAAGCTTTGCGGCCACGGTAATCTCTTTGATAATCTTGGTGAATATCTTTCCCCGCTTGGCGTCGGCAGCCCCTTTTTTGTGCTTTATGGTGCTCCATTTATTATGTCCCGACATTGCGCTGCTCCTTCTGTTAATCAATGTATGGCGGTGCCCGAAATTGGCAGATATTAGCACGGGAAAATCTTGGTTGTAAAGGTCGAAAGTTCATGTAAAATGGACCATGCAGCGCCGCTTTAAGGGCCTGTCACATCACTCATTGCGAGGTACGTCCATGTCCCGTTCCGACATCTCCCCCGGAGCCGCTTCCATCAGAACCGGCAGGCTCATTCGTCTCATGGCGGCCTCTGCCCTCCTCACCGCGTCCTGCGCCACCCTATCCCCCACCACCGCCACCGATCCGAACAGACTGCCCCCCATCCTCGCCCAGGACGAAATCATCCAACCCTACACAAAGCTCGGCACCGTCGAGGTCAGCCGCGAACGGCTTGGTCACATCGACGATCTGAAAAACGAATCCGACGAATGGGCCTACGATGCACTGGGAGCCGAAGCCGCCAAGATGGGCGCGGACGCTGTCATCCTTCCCGAAGTCCGTGCGGAAAAAGGGACGTACCTGTTCATTCCGTCAACATCCATCAAAGCTAAGGGGATAGCCATCCGTTTCAACTAACCCCCCCTGCCCCCCTCTCTTCCGTCGCCCAACCGCGCCCTCCATCCATTCGTCCGCCAAACAAAACGACACCATACCGAGTTTTAAATACTTGGCCCAGCAAACACCATAACCACAATAACACCCCAAGAATAAACCGCGTTTCACTGCTCTCAAAAACACCAATTTAGCGTCTATATACAAGATGCATATTCTGCAAATACTTTATTTATTTGTTTTTTTACGCAAACAACAACTTTTTTTCAAAAATGCGCTTGACGCCAATAAAACGTCGTGTTAGAAATTAAACAAAAGTATAACGCTGTTTATAAAACAAGGCTGCACATCCAACTTTTTACGGAAGGCAACCATGACCAGGGAAAAAAGCTCATACGCGGTACAAACCGTTGAAAAGGCCCTGGATATTCTTGAGGCTCTTACTGAAGAGAGCCGGGACACCACTCTCCCTTATCTTGCGGAAAGGCTGAACCTCTCCCGCAACAAGGCGTTTCGCCTTCTGGCAACGCTTGAGAGCAAGGGACTCGTGGAGCGCGACGAAGCCAGCGGCATCTATCGCCTGGGCATATCATCCGTAGAACTCGCGCAGCGACTTTTAAACAGCACCAGCCTGATCCGCCACGCCCACCCGATAATGGAAAAACTGGCGCGCAAACATGATGAAGCAGTGTATATCGCCGTCATCAAAGACGATGAAGTTCTCTTTCTCGACATGGTTGACTGCGACCAGGCCATCAAAACCGCTCCCCTCGTCGGGAAGCGTTTCCCATTTTTCAACAACGCGGCCGGCAAGGCCATCAAATCGCTTGAGTCTTCGGACCTCCTGGAAAAATTCTTCAGGAAGCGGAGAAACGGCGACGTTATCGACCGCTCCACACTCCATATCGAATTAAAGGAAATTCGTGAACGGGGGTTTGCCGTGGATTTTGACGGTCTCGGCGAAGGGATCGTCAGTGTTGCGGTAGCGGTGAGGGACTACGCCGGCAAGGTAATCGGCGCCCTTACCATGCTCGGCCCGTCGTTCAGATTAATGGCCTCGCGACTTGAGGACGAGATTGTTCCTTCCCTCAGCGAAGGGGCCGAAATGCTCTCTCTGAAGTTCGGCTACGCCAAGTTCTAGCGCATGTCCGAGTAGCAACGTAACCAACCCATTTAACGAAAGGAGGGGAGACTCGACGAATAAGGAAAACCATCAGAACCCGGGGCGGGACGCTGCTCCATGGCTGTATGAACATTTTAGAGAAAGGAGTAACAAACCATGGCTGACAAACAGTACGATTGGGGCGCAATTGCCAAGAATCCCAAGTTCGTCGAACTCCACCGCAAGAAAACCACTTTTCTCGTTGGATGGTGGGTATTCTCCGCCGTTTTCTATTTTCTTCTCCCGATTGGAGCCGCTTTTGCTCCGGGACTGTTTAAAATCAAGATTCTTGGCCGGATAAACTTCGGTTATCTCTTCGCGCTCTCCCAGTTTTTCGTTTCCTGGGGGATCGCCATGTACTACGCCCATGTGGCCAACAAAGACTTCGACCGGCTCACCCGTGAGCTGGTGGATGAGCTCAAATAGGAAGGAGGACTGAAATGAAAAAACTGCTTGCTGGTATCACTTTGGCCCTCTCCCTGGGCTCGTTCGCCTTCGCTGAAGAGCCTGCAAAGGCTCCGGTTGCCCCAGGGGCTGCCGTAACAGCGCAGACCGCCACCACCACTGCGCCCGCCGACGTCACCGGCGCCGCCAAGGTTGCCACCCCGGCCCCGGCCGCTGCGGAAGAGCCCAAGACAACCATCAAGGCCAACCCGATGGTCACCATCCCGATATTCCTGGTCATCATCGGCGTCACCCTGAGCGTCGTCGTCTGGTCGGCCAAGCGGACCAAGTCGGCTGCCGACTTCTATACCGCCGGCGGCGGCATCACCGGCACCCAGAACGGCTGGGCAATCGCCGGCGACTACATGTCGGCCGCATCCTTCCTGGGGATTTCGGGCATGATCTCCCTCTACGGCTATGACGGGTTCATGTACTCGGTCGGCTGGCTCGTGGCCTACATCACGGTGCTCCTCATCGTGGCGGAACCATGCCGCAACGCCGGCAAGTTCACCCTGGGGGATATTCTCTCTTTCCGCACCGAGCCCAAGATAGTCCGGGCCGTCTGCGCCATCTCAGTTGTGGCCGTATCAACCTTCTACCTCACCGCCCAGATGGTCGGCGCCGGGAAGCTCATGCAGCTCCTGCTGGGGATCCCTTACAAGTTCGCCATCATCGGCGTCGGCATCCTCATGGTCGGCTACGTGGTCTTCGGCGGCATGACCGCCACCACCTGGGTACAGATCATCAAGGCCGGCCTCCTCATGACCGGTGCTGCCGTCCTCTCGGTACTGGTCGGCATAAAGTCAGGCATGAACCCGTTCCAGTTCTTCAACGACATCGCCACCAACCCCAACGTCATGGAGCATGTGCAGAAGACGGTCCTGAAGGACCCAATCGCCGTGGCCGGCTTCGACTATGGACAGCGTTTCCTTGAGCCTGGTCTCTTCCTGAAGAACCCCCTTGACCAGATCTCCCTCGGCATGGCACTGGTGCTCGGCACCGCCGGGATGCCCCACATCCTGATGCGTTTCTTCACCGTGCCCACCGCCCAGGCAGCCCGCAAATCCGTTATCGTTGCCATGTTCATCATCGGCTCCTTCTACATCCTGACCACTCTGCTCGGCTTCGGCGCCGCCATCCACGTGACCCCGCAAGGGATCTCCGCCGTTGACAAAGGCGGGAACATGGCCGCAATGATGCTCGCACAGAAACTGGGCGGCGACATCTCTCCCTTCCTGGGCGACCTGCTTCTGGCCTTCCTCTGCGCCGTTGCGTTCGCAACCATCCTCGCCGTCGTGTCGGGTCTCGTTCTGGCTGCTTCGGCCGCCATCGCCCACGACATCTACGTTAACGTCATCAAGGACGGCCACGCCGACCAGCACGAGCAGGTCATGGCCGCCCGGATCACCTCTCTTTGCGTAGGCGCCGCCGGCATCATGATCGGTATCGCCGCCGAGAAGCAGAACGTTGCCCACCTGGTGGCACTGGCCTTCGCCGTTGCATCATCGGGCAACCTGCCGGTCATCGTCATGTCCCTCTTCTGGCGCAAGTTCAACACCGCCGGCGTTGTATCTGGCCTCGTAGTCGGAACCATCGCCTCCATCGCCCTGGTTATGGTCTCCCCCAACATGACCTATCCGAAGAAGGTTGCTGAAGACGCCCAGAAGGTGGTCGTGAAACTGGAAGAGAAGCAGGCCGGCGGAGCAATGCTCACCGCTAAGGAAATGAAGGATCTGGACAAGGCCAAAGCCGACTACGCCAAGAACAAGGACGGCAAGTCCATGCTCGGCCTCGACAAACCGCTCATCACCCTCAAGAACCCGGGCATCATCTCCATCCCGCTCGGCTTCATCGCTGCCATCGTTGGCTGCCTCGCCTTCCCGAGCCGCCGCTCCGAGGAGATGTTCGACGAAATCTATGTGCGCCAGAACACCGGTATCGGCATAGCCAAGGCAGTGGATCACTAAGAACCTACTGCATCGGCATAATGTATGCTAATCTTGGGGGAAAGCGTTGCTTTCCCCCATTTTTCATTGTACGGATGCTTTCCCAAATAGAGGAACTGCATGCACGACGACACTATCCAGGCAGCCGTGGCTGAAACAATGTCCAGAATCAACGAGTTCGTTCGCGTTCTGGACCGGGAGGACATCCCGCTGCTTCTGAACCGGCTCAGGGATGAGATCGACCACGAGATTGCCCTTACCGGGGAAGTGGCCGGGCGGAAACGGGAACTCATGGCCCGGATCAGCCGCGAGGCAAGCTGCGATTCGTTGCATGGAATCCACGAAGAACTGAACGGGCTGGAACTGGAGCGGTTCCTGAAAATCCAGTCTGTGAGCGCACTTCACGAGTCATGCACTCATTATCGGGACATCCTCGCAGGGCGGGCACTGGAACTGGCTGAGCAGGAAATGATGGCGGAAGGTAAGGGACATCCGCCCGTCTCCTATGCCCTTTGCAGCATGGGGAGCGACGGGCGGGAAGAGCAGACTCTCATCACCGATCAGGACTATCTAATCGTCTACGGCGACGGGGGGGGCGAGACCGCCGACCAGTGGTTCAAGGAATTCTCCGAGACTCTGGTGGAGTGCCTGGCGGATATGGGCTTCAAGAAATGCACCGGCGACATCATGCCATCCAACCCCACATGGCGCGGATCCTACAGCCAATGGAAAAAAAAGCTGATGGCCATCGTCCGCTACGAGTACGAAGATTACGCCAAGAACCTCATGGACCTCATCGTCCTATCCGACGCCCGCCACGTGGGGGGCGACCGCCAGCTTGCCGGCAATCTGGTTGAACTGATCCGGGGATTGGAGAAGGACTACTTCCAGGTGCTGTGGGGGATGGCCAAGGCGGCCACCGAGATGAAACTGGCCCTCGGGTTCCTTAACCGTATCTGGACCGAGGGTTCGGGAGATCACAAAGGGGAATTCAACCTGAAACTGCTGGCGTGGGCGCCGCTCGTCATGAACGTACGGATTCTTGCCATAAACCAGGGGATACCCGCGACGAACACCATCCGGCGGATCGAACTGCTCCAGAAGGAGGGGAGCTTCTCGGCAACCTTCGCCCAGGGGCTCGTGGACGCCTACACCATCCTGACCCGCCACCGGATATTGCTCCAGATCAAGGTCATCAAGGGTATCCAGGACAACTCATACTACCTGAACCCATACACCCTTCCCACCGATGAACGGGAGAAGATCCGCCAGGCGCTTATCAGAATAGAAGATCTGCAGCGCACCATTCATACGAACTTTTCCATCATGTAGTTGCATGCCAGCTTACTTGATCTGACGCCAGCTCCGAAGACCAGCCTGGGGCTTGGAACCACCCTCGACGAGCTTTCTGATCGTCCCACTGATCCCTATGTATTTATACTCAAGCCCGCCACCGGCACCAACAATGGCCGGGGTAGCCGCGAGCCCCGACCCTAGGTGCATGCCCGTCGGCAACCTTCCATCACCAACAGTATCGCCCGCTGTCACCAGAGAGTCTCCGGTAACATCGAAAACCGGCTTGATGACAGCACCGCCTGTATCAAGGTAAACCTCCATCAGCCAACTGGTACCGCCGGACGAACAGGGGGCGGTCGAGGGAGTGAACGTAGTGAATATCACCTTGCGGGAACTCGCTTGCGGGTCGTAAATTACCCGTTCTCCCGTTTCGGGAAGATCGATATACCAGCCGCTCGTGGTGCCGATGGGATTACTGGATGAAACCCGGTAGAGCTCTCTCTCGTAGGTGATATCCGTCACGGTCTGCGCGGTCAGATCACGTCTCGTCATGTTCTTTGTTGAGTTATCATCCTTAACTCCGTAAAAGCTCTGGCGCTGTGTCGAAGTCCGGTCATCAAACTCATAATATTTTCCCGTACCGAAAAAGACATACTGATAGCCGAGCCTGACCACCACGTCAGGTGCAGTAGTAATGGGCTGGGCATTACCCTGGGGGTCTTCTGCCGTGAAAAGCTGCTCGGCACCCCACTGAGAGGTGTTGTCCGCACTGAGGTCGAATTTCCAGAGTTGCCCGTTCAGGTCGCCCGCATAGAGGTAATCCGCATAGCCGTCCCGATCCGAGTCAATGGCCGCCGGCGTTGCCAGGCCGTTCGGAGCGGTCCCTTTCTTGCTGATCTCCTTCACGATCGCGCCGGTGGCAAGATTGACGATGAGCAGTGAGGCGGTGTCCCGAGCTCCTCCCTCATAACCGTTGGCCAGTACGGCGACCCACAGGAACCCCTCGGGCTGATCCCTGTCCTTCAGCTTCAGAATAAGCGGCGTTGCGAACGAATAGCCAAGGTTGTTGGACGCAGCAGCATTTATCTCCCACAACGGTATGGGGTTGTCCGGATTGGTAATGTCCAGCGCGAAGAAACTCTTGCCCCCCTCCCGCAGGCCACAGACCGCAATGGTATGCCACGCCGGTGAATCGGTGGCGCCGCTCTCGGTTTTGGACGCGATGTATGCGTCACCGACGGTTATGGCACCATCCACATAATTCCTATGTATGTAGGGCTTATTCCTGAGCAGTTTCAGGTTCCCCAGCAGGCTTTTGGGGATAAACGCCCACTGTTCGTCACCGGTGCCGGCATTGAAGGCATGGAGCATGCCGTCATTGGCTCCGGACAGGACGATGGACTGGCGGGTGGCATTATTTATCCTGAATGCGGAATAGTTGTGGTCCCGGTACGTCGCATCCGGCGGCACCGAAAGCACGGGAGCCGAATAGATGATATCTCCCAGCTTCTTGGTTCTTTGCCGATAGGCCGGCGGCGAAAAATCGCCCCGAACGTAGCCTATCCAGGCCGTAGAAAAATTGGGGAAACCGGCCGAGGCGATCAGAGGCTGGTTTGGGATGGTGAAATCGGCCCGCCGGTATGGTCCCGACACGGCGGTATAAATGACGCGGGGCGATGTCCTGCTCATCAAACGTGCGCCGGCATCCCACGACGAGGTACCGTCGACGTCACCGGTAGATGGGTCGAGCTTGTAGGCCTCCAGGGTGCCGCTCCAGTCGGCGGAGTTGAACGTGGCTCGGTAGAGCTTGCTGTCGGAGCTCAGATTCGCACTGTTAACCGCCACGGCACTGGCGGAAGAAGTGGTGCCAAGGATATTAGTGAGGACCGTATTCAGGGCAGTTGCAAGATCAGCTTCATTTGCGGCGGTTAAATACTGGCCGCCGCCGTTTTCCGCGGTATCCAGCAAAATCTGCGTATCGACGGCAAACCCCACGGTATAGGTAGTAATGGTCGAATCGGGGAATGCCGCAATGGCCGGGTGGTCATGCATATATTCCGCGACATCGGCGAGGTGGCTGCTGTTGTCTCTTATCGATTCAGACGCAGCCCAACCGTAGCTCGCAAAATCATCCTTGTAACGCTGATCGAGGGTTGGTTCGCCGTCAGTAACAATGACTACAAAACTTTTCTGGCAACTGTTGGTTATGGGACTTGTATAGCTGACGCCACTGTTATAGGAAGAGCTTCTACCTTTGAAGTATTGCCAGATTTCAGCAAGAGTCTCGCCAAGGGGGGTGTAACTGTTCGCTTCAATACTCTGCACGGTTGCATCAACGTTTGCCGCGGTCAGGGAGCCACACTGGGCGACAACGCGCCCGCCATCAACACCGCCATCCTTTATGGGATTGAATATGGTCAAGCCAAACCTGACGCCGGGAGACGACTTCACCAGGTTGCTGACGACCGTTCGTGCGGATTGAATCTTCGGCGTCCCCACGAATCGTCCGTTCACATCCTGAGTCATGCTCAATGAATTATCCAGCAGGATCATGACATTGGGCTGGTCACTGCTGAGCAGAAACAACGGCGTCTGGGAAACCGCGGCCAGGGCAACGATAGCCAGTGATGCGCCAAGCACAAGGGCAAGCATCAACAATGCTGACTTTTTAAATAGCTTGCTGTCGGATCTCATTGCATGTTCTCTCAAAACGCCGCAGTGGTCACGACCTGAACCTGCTTGCGCACCAACCCGGAGCTGGATTTTCCCTCGGAGGTGATACGAAAATAATACAGCGTCCCCCGGGCAGCACCCGACCGGGTACCAATCTTGGCGCTCGAATCATAGTTCGGCGCGTCTTTCAGAAATTCGACATAATAGCGGAAAGACCCGTCTTCTCCGCAGGACTCCTCCTCACTCCACGTGGCCGCATCGGGATCAACCAATGTATCATGCACCCACAGAGTGTCGTCGGAATGCATCGGCACCGAGCGCTGCCCTCCAAACCAGGCCAGAACGCGCCGCACCCCGGTATCCGCCGCGTAAAAGGCATGCTGGGATTCCTGATAGTGGCGGCTGGAAAACATCTCGTACAGTGTCGTGCGATGGAGTACCGCCATGAGGATCGTGAGAACCATCAGGAACACGATAGCCACGATAAGCGCCGCACCCCGCTCGTTGCGCGCCGGGGTCATCATAGATGATCCCTCATGGAGAGATTGCGCAGGCCGATGATCGAACTCATTTCCATCCTGCGATAGCCCTGGCCGGAGTAGACTTCACCGTTGCCATGGACGCCGGTCAACTGATGGGTATCGGAGCCCCCATACCGCGGGTCGGCCTTCGCGGTCCGGACAATGATACTCAGCCGGATTGCCCTCAGATTGTTCACATCAAGATTGGAGTCGCCATCCACGGGGGCATCCCGCCACTGGCCATTTTTGAAGCGGTATTTGACCTGCAAATCCTGAATGCCCGAAGCGATGATACGCTTGGTTACCGTACCCGCACCTTCCGAAGTGACCTCCTTGACCAGATTTTCGTCTTCCACAGAGTATTTGACCTGCGTTGCCTTCATGGTTCTGAGATTGATCACCTTGGAACCGGCCGGGTAGCTCACTCCGAAGCCGCCGGAAGGGTTGTAGGGGCCTTGGGTACCCGGATTATGCTGGATGTTACTTGCTCCCGTGGTGGCGGTAACCTGGTACATCGACGCCGGCCAGTCCAGGTTGCTGGGATCGTAGACCAGGAAGAGATCGCCCCTCTGGAACCCCGCTGTGGTACTGACCCGCATATTGGATGATGATTCCGTATTTGCCTCGGTTAGCACCACATCCGGGGTGATGTCCGTCTCACTTTCGAGATAGCGGACAGTGATACTGTCGGTTTTGTCCGTCAGGCCCACGCCCCCATCGACAGCCTCGACAATCCCCCATTTAATAGTTGCGTTATTACCATTCTCATCCTTGCCATAGACATTGATCTTCAGATTGCCGAGATCCATGAAACCGTAACCGGTCAGTTTCACCTCCCGTTCCATGTCGTACATGGCCTGGCGCGCCTGCTGCTGCATCCTGATCATTGCGTCACGCACCCGGTATTGCTCCTGACTGGTCAGGAAAACCGACATGATCCCCGCGGTGACGATCCCCATGATCACGACGACCACCAGCAGCTCAATCAGGGTATATCCGTTTTGAGAAAACCTCTTCATCCCTCAGAACTCCAGCCGCCTGACAAGGTTATACTCCCGCGATTTTGTGGCGCCGTTCTGTGACCAGCTTATCCTTGCCGACACGACCTTCATCCCCCCGGCCGAACTTATCCGCCATTGCCTGGTAAATCCAGCGGCAGCGTTGTTGGCTGACGTGTACGCAACAAACCCCCGGCGCACCGTCAGGGCGTTGTAATCCAGGCTGCCGGCCCGCTCCAGGATATCCTGCCCCAGATTTGCGGCTGTCGTCGTGTCGCGGCTTAACTTGCCCGAAGAGATAACCGACCAGATAACGATGAAGAGCGCCATGAAACCCACTGCCAGCAGCAAAAGGGCAATCAGCATTTCCAGGAGGGTATAGCCCCGTTGGTCCCCTGGAAGGTTATGTGACGGCACGAAGGTCATGCTAACGCTTCTCCACCGGGTAGGCGGAACACTTCTGCTCCGTTGCGGTAAAAAGATTCATTGCTTCCTGGGCCGAACCGGGATGGGGAGCGTCCAGAAGCCGGCGCTCCATGCATTCCTGGTAACTGCGGAAACGTTCGGCCTTGGCCACCGGGGTTACAGTTTTAGGCCGTCCGGCATCACGGGAAGGAGAAGGCTGCTTCAGCTTACCGGCCGCAAGACGTTTTGGAGACTTGGCATGCACCGCCGGGGCATTCGGAGCATCCCGCCGGTACGGATTATCGGTAAAAAAGAAGCTGCCATCCCGCCCGCGCGACCTGTAGACTACGGTAGATGGCGGCGGCTCTTTCGGGGCGCTTTCGGCCGCCGCAGGTTCAGCTTCCTCCACGGCAACTTTTTGCCCGCCGCTTGCGGGAGAAGCAGGAGGCAAATCATCTTTGGGCGCCGCTGTTCCTGTCTCCGTCACCATCCTGGGCGCCTGGCCCGGTCCCGGCACATTTATTTTTGCCTTGGCGGTCTGGACATCATGCTTCGTCAGCAGGCTGAAGCCGTTTTGATAGAACCCTATGCCGAACTCGTTCAACTCCGGGATTTTGGCCTTATGGCACGCATCGCACTTCAAATTGAGCGCCCGTGAGAATGCCGTCACGGCATGGGCGTTGACAGCTCCGTCAAAAAACTGCCAAAAGAGAACTATAATCGATATCGCTAATATCCTTACCATTGAGCACCTGATAGGCATTCAGCCTGTAAAACCGGCAACTTGAACAGCCCCGGCAATTACCGCTCCCCATCTTCCAGGGTTAGCGCATCCACATCTCCATATTTATGCAAAATCCCATCCTTAACAACCGCAAAAAAGACAATCGATCATGTTCCCGGAATGCAGTCCTCCCGTCGTCCCCCCGGAAGAACTTCGCGAATTCCTTGCCTTAAATGAATACACTGTGTTAAAAACGCTGTAAACATCACATTTACATGAGGTTGTCACCATGCCCATCGCCACCAAAATCGCCGGTCACATATCCAAGTCATCCTGGATCAGGAAAATGTTTGAGGAAGGAGAACGCCTGCGCCAGATCCACGGGGCCGAAAACGTCTTCGACTTCACCCTCGGCAACCCCGACACGGAGCCACCTGCCGAGTTCCGGAAGGAGTTCGCGCAACTGGCCACCAATCCCATTCCAGGCATGCACGCTTACATGAACAACGCCGGATACCCGGAGACCCGCGCGGCCGTGGCCGAAGTGATCGCCGAAGCGGCCGGCTTCCCCGTGGGCGCCGAGCACGTGGTCATGACCTGCGGCGCGGGAGGGGCACTGAACGTGGTGCTCAAGACAATACTCAACCCGGGCGAAGAGGTAATCATCCTCACCCCCTATTTCGTGGAGTACAAGTTCTACATCGACAACCATGGCGGGGTGCCGAAGGAGGTCTGGACCAACCGGGAGACCTTCCAGTTGAATATCCCGGCCATTGAGGCGGCCATAAACAAAAAGACCCGGGCCGTCATCATCTGCTCCCCCAACAACCCCACCGGGGTCATCTACCCGGAAGAGAGCCTGAAGGCCCTGGGCGAGATGATGGCGCGGGCGGAGCAGCGCTATGACCGACAGATATACGTCATCTCCGATGAACCCTACGCCCGCATCGCCTTCGACGGCAAGCACGTGCCGAACATCTTCCGGTATGTGGAGAGCTCCATCGTTGTCGCCTCCCACAGCAAGGACCTGGCCCTCCCCGGCGAGCGGATCGGCT